>Ga0160460_100125_pt1 | contig 96320 bp, 75 predicted proteins | sample HID1973M_E6MG_FD_108238 | JGI IMG/M metagenome (GOLD analysis project Ga0160460, IMG submission 108238) | Enriched mosquito-associated microbial communities from UW Madison campus, WI, USA - HID1973M_E6 MG | ecosystem: Host-associated > Arthropoda: Insects > Digestive system > Unclassified ... | reverse complement strand
CAGGTACAATTTACCCTTATGGAAAAGTAAACGAGTTTAATGCTGAAGGCGTTAAAGTAATTTTCCCACAAGGAACATTGTACAATGATCTTAACTTCACCTATAAAAAATTACCGAAACCAGCTGGAAACGCATGGTCTGCCACACATCAAATCCATAATAGATACACACCGCTTCATATTGGTTTTGATTTGTGGATTAAAGCCGATAATATTCCGGAAAGCTTAAGAAGTAAAGCTTTAATTGTGAATTCAAATGGATCGTCGCAAGGTGGATTTTTTGAAAATGGCTATGTAAAAGCAACACCGAAAAATTTTGGCAGTTTTAATATTTCAACAGATACAATTGCTCCGAGAATTATTCCGGTAAATATTGCAGATGGAAAGAGTATGGCAGGTTTGTCGAAAATGTTTTTCAAAATCAGCGATAACCTTTCCGGCATTAAAAGTTTTAATGGCTACATTGATGGGCAATGGGTCTTAATGGAATTCGATACCAAAACCGCTACACTTTGGCATAGTTTCGATGATAGAACCGGCGCTGGCAAGCATACCTTCGAGCTCGTGGTTACAGATATGAAAGAAAACACCAGACATTATAAAATTGCATTTTCTAAGTAATGAGTTGCTCTATGTTTATAAACCCGGTTGACGCGGATACCGGCCGGTGCTTAAGGCCTGCAGGCGTATGAGCAAAAAACGGGACGAACGTTAAAATGAAATACCGGTCTTGCTTTTCAAAATAATAAAAATTAGAAAATCTCTTTAATACAAGTTAAAGTCATATTTTATTATCGATTGAACAGTATAATGGGTTAAACTGTTTAACTTGCAAAATCATAGATTTACATATTAAAATTAAACATATGGCAGAACTAAGTGAGGGCGATCAAGCTCCTGCAATTACATCAAAAGATCAAACCGGAAATGAAGTTTCGCTCAGCGATTATAAAGGAAAAACGGTGGTACTTTATTTTTACCCGAAAGATGACACGCCAGGCTGTACGGCCGAAGCTTGCGACTTTAGAGATAATTACCAAGGCTTACAGGCAAAAGGAATTGTGGTATTGGGCGTAAGTGTTGATGATGAAAAATCGCATCAGAAGTTTGTAGCCAAACACAGCTTGCCTTTTACCTTGTTGGCAGATACCGATCAGAAAATAGTTAATGATTATGGTGTTTGGGCAGAAAAAAACATGTATGGCAAAAAATACATGGGCACCGTTCGAACAACTTTTATTATAGACGGGGAAGGTAAAATTGCCCGCATTATTAAAAAAGTTGACACCAAAAACGCTACTCAGCAAGTACTCGATTTAATCAATAACTAATTATGATATAGCAGTTAAAATATTAACTTTGCTATGTAACAACAACCTCTTATTTTAATGAAACATACAATTAAAGAGCTAGAAGATATTGCCTCGCAAATTAGACGAGATATCGTAAGAATGGTTCACGGATGTCAATCTGGCCACCCAGGTGGTTCACTTGGTTGTGCCGATTTTTTTACTGCCTTATATTTTGAGGTGTTAAATCATAAAAAAGAATTTAGTATGGACGGTATTGGAGAAGATTTATTCTTCCTTTCTAACGGACATATTTCTCCAGTATGGTATAGTACATTGGCGCATGCTGGCTATTTCGATAAAAGTGAATTGGCAACTTTCCGTAAGTTAGATTCTAGATTGCAAGGACACCCAACTACACACGAGCATTTACCGGGAATCCGCGTAGCATCCGGTTCATTAGGTCAGGGTATGTCTGTAGCGATTGGTGCCGCGTTAACCAAAAGATTAAATGGCGATAAATCTTACGTTTTTACTTTACATGGCGATGGCGAGTTGCAAGAAGGGCAAAACTGGGAAGCCGCAATGTTTGCACCATTCCACGAGTTAGATACCTTAATTTGTAGTGTAGATTATAACGGCCAGCAAATTGATGGTCCAACTAAAAAAGTACTTTCCTTAGATAGCTTACAGGCAAAATTCGAGGCTTTCGGATGGCATGTAATCAATACCGATGGTAACGACATGCAAGCTATTGTTGAAGGTTTGCACTATGCTAAAACATTAACCGGAAAAGGTAAACCAATTTTAAATTTAATGAGCACACAAATGGGTGCTGGTGTAGATTATATGATGGGTTCTCACAAATGGCATGGTACAGCTCCAAACGATGAACAATTGGCCGCAGCTTTAGCACAGTTACCAGAAACTTTAGGGGATTACTAAACTAGATGTGAGATAGTAGATGTGAGATTTGAGACCAGTAGTGGCCAATATCCATCATCTAAAATTTCATATAAATATTAAAATAGATTTGTGACAATAGATATAGATTAGGCTATATAGCGTTTGATCTCCCATCTAAAATCTCATATCTCATATCTAAAAAACAATGAAAAAATATACTTATACAGAGAAAAAAGATACACGTTCGGGATTTGGTGCTGGCTTACATGAAGCAGGAAAGAAAAACGAAAATGTGGTTGCATTATGTGCCGATTTAGTTGGATCGCTAAAAATGGATGCCTTTATTAAAGATTTTCCAGAGCGTTTTACTCAAGTTGGTATTGCAGAAGCCAATATGATTGGTATTGCTGCAGGTATGACAATTGGCGGAAAAATTCCTTTTACCGGAACTTTTGCAAACTTTTCTACAGGCCGTGTTTACGATCAGATTCGTCAATCAGTGGCCTATTCAAATAAAAATGTTAAAATTTGTGCATCTCACGCGGGTTTAACTTTGGGGGAAGATGGTGCAACACACCAAATTTTAGAGGATATAGGTTTAATGAAAATGTTGCCGGGAATGGTGGTAATCAATCCTTGCGACTACAACCAAACTAAAGCGGCTACATTGGCAATCGCTGAATACGAAGGCCCGGTTTATTTACGTTTCGGTCGTCCGGTTATTCCTGTATTTACGGATCCTGATCAAAAATTTGAAATCGGTAAAGCTTGGATGGTTAACGAAGGCACTGATGTAACCATTATTGCCACTGGCCACATGGTTTGGAAAGCAATCGAAGCTGGCGAAAAATTAGCAGAACTAGGTATTGATGCAGAAATTATAAATATCCACACGATTAAACCTTTGGATGATGAAGCAATCTTAAAATCAGTAAAGAAAACCGGATGCGTTGTAACTTGTGAAGAGCATAACAAATTTGGCGGACTTGGTGAAAGCGTAGCTCGATTATTAACTACAGAACTGCCAACCCCACAGGAATTTGTTGCAACAAATGATACTTTTGGCGAAAGCGGAACACCAGATCAATTAATGTCTAAATACGGCTTAGATGCGGTTAACATTGTTGAGGCTGTTCAAAAAGTAATCGGCAGAAAAAAATAGAATTAAAAATTACTACAAAGACACAAAGCACACAAAGTAAATAGCCAAAACTTTGTGGTCTTGGTGTCTTCGTGGTTTATAAAACAATCGTCCTTAATGAAACAAGTTGAAGATTCGGAAATTCTTGCCATGTTTGCCGTCGAGAAAACTCGGAACGAAGCCTTTAACCTGCTTTTAAAAAAATATCAGCAAAAAATTTATTGGCATATCCGAAGGTTAGTCCTTAATCACGATGATTGTGATGATTTGCTTCAGGAAGTATTTGTTAAGGTTTGGAAAAATTTAGATAAGTTCAGAAGTGATTCGCAACTCTACACGTGGATTTACAGGATCGCTACAAACGAATCTATTACATTTTTAAACAAGCAAAAACAGCGAAACAATACTCCGTTGGATGAAGTTTCATCAGAACTTGCAGATAATCTTGTGGCTTCATCATATTTTAATGGCGATAAGCTCGAACTAAAACTTCAAAAAGCAATTCTTACCTTACCCGAAAAACAAAGAATTATCTTTAATATGAAATATTTCGACGATATGAAATATGAAGAAATTTCTGAAGTACTCGGAACATCCGTAGGTGCTTTAAAAGCATCATTTCACATTGCAGCAAAAAAAATTGAGGCAATTATAACAAATGATGAAATAGACTATTAAACCTTTTGATCTTAATTGTATCATATATCTGTGATGAACGAAAATATAGAAAATAACGATTGGATAAACGAAGCTCCTGCTCTTGCGGCAATGGGGAAACGCAATCCTTTCTCCGTTCCTGATGGATATTTCGAAAATTGTGATGAGGCTATCTTTTCTTCCATTTTTATAGATGGAGTAAAGCAAAATACAAAAAGCAATAGTTTTGAAGTTCCTCAAAATTATTTCGAAGAATTAACGGAACGCATAGAAACAAATGTAGCATTAAGTCAAATTGTAAAACCTGAAAATGCTTTCGCAGTTCCAGAGAATTATTTTGATACGCTACAAGATCGAATAGCAAGTAAAATTGCAACCACCGAAGTAAAAAAAGAACCAAAGATTATCCCTTTATGGAGAAAAAGCTTTGTTAAATACGCAAGTGCCGCTTGCTTTGTTTTAATGGCATCTTTCGGATTTTATTTCTATCAGAACAATGCATCAACGGAAACACTTCCAATACAAACGGCAGATTTTTCTACAGAACAAATGTTGTACGATATTGATGAGAGTACAATTATTGAGCATATAGAATCCCAAAATGTTAACTCATCGGTAACCAATGCCAAATCTGCGTCAGATACAGATATGGAAAACTACATCCTGAACAACTACTCTTCGAGTGATTTAACTCAGGAATTAAACAATTAATTAAAATGAAGAATTTATTTTTCGCCACCTTATTATTTTTATTACCCACAATGCTTTGGGCCCAAAGGCCTAAAGTTGAGGAAATAGAATCGCTTAAAATCGCTTATTTTACACAAAAACTTGATTTATCTCCTGATGAAGCCAAGATTTTTTGGCCAATTTATAACGAAATGCAACGCGAACAATCGGCTTTGCGCAAAGAAAGAATGCAAAAAATGATCTCTTTTAGAAAAACTACTGAAATTGATAATTTAACTGATGCGCAGGTACAAAGTTTAATTACCAGCGAACTTGATTTTAGACAACGAGATCTTAACTTAGAAAAGAAATATTATAACAAATTTAAATCTTCTTTACCGATTAAAATTGTAGGGAAATATTTTAGAGCTCAGGAATCATTTAAGCGAGAGCTGCTTAACCGATATAAAGGCGGACCGAAATAACAAAAAAGACTTAGTTAAACACTAAGTCTTTTTTGTTAAAACTGAAGACCAGCTTTAAACATTAACATTCTGCCTCGTAAAGTATATTCTGAATCAGTAAATACGTTGTTATAATAAGAATAGCTATTATAAGATTTAGTATTAAAAATATTCGACACAATAATCGAAAAATCAATCTTGGGTTTCAGTATACTTTTTTGAAAGATGAGGTCTGCAAAATAATAATTTAAACCTTTGCTAATTCTAGCGTTATTGCAATAATGTTCAGCGCTTAAATTTGCCTGAAAATCGTTTTGTAAAAAGTACTTAAAATTAAATTTTTGTTTTAAAAAACTAGTCGGGGTATAATTTAAATTCTCATCCAAGATTTTACTCGAGTTTTCATTAATTGTTAAATCAAGCATATATTTGAAAGTTATGTTTTCACCTACTTTCGAATTTACATTTGTTCCTAAAGTATATGTTTTACTTGAAAAATTGGCCAAGACATTTTGTTGTAACTGATTAATTTTTATTATATTATATGCGATTGATAAATCAAATGATGTACTTATTCCCACATAGTATTTATTAATATTCCAGCTAATGGTTAAATCTTTATACGGATTATCCTGTACAATGGCTGTTTTTGTCGTTGATATTCCTTCAAATATTGTACTCATTAATATATTAGAAACATTTTTAGAGTAATCTATATTTAAATTTGAATATACAGCATTTATAATATTTTTATATCCGAGATGATATGAAATATTTTTACTCCTTGTTTCTCGTAGTGGGGTATTACTATTAACTAGATTCCTATAATCAAGTAGAATGTAAGACTTATTCGATTCATAATCAAACCTATTTGAGGTCGATAAATCGATATTAGTGTCCCAAAAAGTATTTGGTTTATATAAAAAACTAATATTTGGATTTAAATACTTTCGATTATCCTTTTCTTTCTCATGAAGGCTGTTATTTTCTAATGCATTTAAAGTTGTTTTTATACCTGCCGTAAAATTAAGCTTACCTTGAGAAAGTGCTACATTAGCATCATTGTAAATTTTAAACCCAGACCTCTGAATTTTGTTTCTAAAATCACCTGTAACAGACTGGATTCCCATCCCTTCCTCAAGTTCTAAGTTGTTTCCAAGTGTTTGATTTTGAATAGAGAATCCTAATTTATTTCCAATAGAAAAGATTCCAATCTTTTTAGAATATGAACTATAATTATTGGTGTAAAAGGATTTAAGTTGAGCTGTTTGGATTAATTTATCATAACCATTATTGGAATTTAAAATATCCTCATATTGCCCAGGAGATATAGATAATTTTTGGGGTAAATTAGTATAACTAGTAAAAGATGTAACTCCGATTAGATTATTATTTAAACTAATAATTGAACTCATATCATTAATTAGATTAATAAATGGATTTTTGAGTTCTTGATTAATTCCTGATGATAATATAAAGTCTTCTGCAGAGCTGTAAATTTTTTGAAATTTTAAAGAGTTTTTTAGAAATACCTTATCTGTATTTGTTTGTAAAATTAAACCAGCCAATATCTTTGAGTAATTACTTATGCCATTATGATTTTCATTAACAACGATTGTATCGTTTGGTAAGTAAATTTTTGTTATCGAATTCGCTGTGTCTTTTAATCTATCTTTTTCAAGTGCAATATTAATCTTTAATTCTAATTGCTTACTTAAACCAAACAAATAATTACTACTACCTAATATATTATTATTAAGCCAATATCGTGATTGATCAACAGGAGGTGGACTCGCTTTTACTAAATGTACTAAATCTTGTTTAATGCTACCGCTTTCCATCAAATTCATGGAATAATTTTGCTCATTCAGTTCTTGATCTAGGTTTACTCCAGTATTATTATATTTTAGTGAGTTGATAAATTGTACATTTTTTTTAAAATTCAATAGCGTTAAACCATTATCATAAGAAAATGACGAAAGACCCAAGCCCAAATGTCCATTTCCAATCAAATTAAGTTTAGAATTTTTATTTAATTTAATATTAATTGCAGCACGATCGGATTGTTCCAGCCCTTTTAATAGTTTAATGGGTTGATGATTTTGTAAAAGTTGTACCTGATCAACAGCATCAATTGGCAAATTATTGCTTGCAATACTGTATCGATCTTCTAATAAGTCTTTCCCTTCAATATAGAACTTATTTATCGGTTTATTATTAAATAGAATTTGTCCTGATTCGGTGACCTTCATACCAGGCATTTTTTTAATCACATCCAAAATTACTCTATCGCCCTTATCTGAAAATGATTTGGCGGTGTAGCTTATGGAATCTCCATTTAATTGAATAGACTGTTGCCTCACAACAACATCAGGCAAAGTATTTATGGCCGTTTGAAGTGTTGAGTTAATAACTTGACTAGGCTTATTAAAAAACATTTTAATAAGTTTTGCAAAACCTATGCAGTTAATTTCCAATCTCAAACTATCTGCATTACTTTTATAAGAAACTAAAAAATCTCCATTGTCGTTTGAAATAGAATAAGAAATCACTTCATCACTGTTGCCTCTAAATAGAATGATATTAGCCTTTTCAACAACGTGATTTTGATCACTCATTATTTTACCCCTAACAATATTTTGTGAGTATAAGGTAAGTGAGCAAAAAACGAAGAAAACAAAAAAGATAGTTTTCAATTAATTATTAGCTTTTTCAAAACTCCCACCACCTGGAATTGTACCTGATTTAAGCAAGTTTTCATTATTTATCTTTGCTTTATCAAATTGGGCTTTGGTTACCAACGTATATGGCCATATAACAATTTGTTTATTATCTTTCCTATTAAAATTGGTTGAAATTAATTCAGCATCCCAGCCTAGGCTATTACTAGCCTTAACAATTAAACCTGGAAGACCATTATAATAAAAGGGACCTTCTTGAAAAGGAATTTCTGGGCAAAACCATACTGTACTCTTAATTTTACCTATTGTAGTTTGTGCTTTAACACATATTAGTTTATTGATTGTTTTTTTTTCATTAGAGATTTCCCACTTCGTACTATTTAAACTATCTCTAACATACCCTAATCCCTGATCACTAAAATATTCTGTTATTATAATTTTTTTGTTGTTGTAATCTTTTATTGTATAAAACTTATATAATGTAGTTTTAAAGTCTTCCTTACTCGTCTCCATTGGAGTGTTTGATTCTTGAGCTCTTTTGTATTTGGCTTCGAGAGCATTCATCATTTCTACAAAACCATAACTATAAAAAAAACTATTTTTTTTTGTAATGTCTAACTGGCAGACGTCATCAATAATAACATCTCTATCTACGGTATACTTTACTTTATATTTTACACTGGCAATTATTATTGTATTCTTCTGAGCGTTACTAATTTGAAAAATTGATAAAAGAGAAATTAAAAGAAATAATATTTTTTTCATTGATAGATATTGTTTTATCAGGAGGATTTGATCCTCCTGAGTAATGTATTTATATTTGTTCCACTGGGCTAAGCTCTATATTCTCAATTGACTCTGGATCTCTATCCATAAACTTTCCAGTTTTACTGATAATAGGATCAGATGTAGGCTCGATATAAAAATGTACAGTTTTCAACCCTTGAGCACAACCTCTCTCTATTGCAGCAGCCATCTCACCCATTCTGACCACTCTATTGAAACCAGCCATAACCCCACCACCAAAATTCATTACAAAATTCCAATCTCCACATGAACTATGATAAACACCAGTTTCTCTTATTTTAATGGCATTTGGTAAATTACCAGTTTTTGGTCGAACATTCGCATACATTCCAATAGATGCCATGCATAAGCAAATGCATAAAATTAACTTTCTCATTTTGTTTTTTATTTAAGGTTTATATTATTTAATTCCCACAAACCTCATTTTAAAAAAACTAAAATAAAAGTTTTTGCACCAACAACACCTATAGTGTCATGAACGACGTTCTTCACGTCATGAACGACATTTTAAGAATTTAAAACACTTTCTAACAGAAAAATTTATTTTAATTAATAATTAATTTCAATAGTTTTGTTACAATCATTCCTTAAGTATTGTTATCCAATTTTTGCTCAAATAAGGAATGTTATGTTTACCTGCTATGCCATTGATGATGAACCATCAGCTCTTGAAACCTTAATAGATTATATCGATTTAAATCCAAACTTAAACCTGATTAAAGTTTTTAACGAACCTTTTACCGCTTTGGATTTTATAAAAAAAAGTGCAGTAGTGGATATAATTTTTCTAGATATCGAAATGCCTGGATTAAATGGGATTGAACTGGCTAAGCTCATTCAGCATAAAACAAAAAAAATAGTATTTGCAACGGCATATACTAAATATGGATATGATGCGATTGAGCTAAATGCAAATGGTTATTTACTAAAACCTTATCCGTATAAAAAATTTGATAGCTTAATCGAAAAACTGTTTTTAAATCCTATTAATAATCATGATCCATCTGCAAAATCATTTTTAATAAAACAGGCTGGAAATAGAAATAAGCAATTCAAAATTATACTGAAAGAGATTTTATTTTTCGAGAGTCAATTGCGTTATACAAAAATCAGAACTTTCAAAGAAAATATTCTAAGTCATTCAACTTTTTCAGAAATAAAAGAGCTTTTGTTTGATAAAAAAGAATTCATCCAGATTCATCGATCATTTATTATCTGTATAGACTACATTAAGGCAATCGAAAGTAAGCAGGTAATTTTAATAGACGAAAGTAAGATTCCAATAGGAAGAAACTATAGAAGTCAATTTCTAAAGTCTGTTCAGAAAAACTAGCCTTTAAAAAATACATTTACGTATTTTTGCATCATGCTAACACAACGTCAGTTGTTTTTACAACATAATGCACAAACCTCTCCTGAGCCTCTTTTATTAGAATTTGTAAGCGCAAAAGGAATATATATTTACGATTCATTAGGCAAAAAACACATCGATCTTATTGCCGGCATTGGGGTAAGTAATGTTGGTCATTGTCATCCATCGGTGGTTAAGGCAATTCAAGAACAGGCAGAAACCTATATGCATTTAATGGTTTATGGAGAATATGTTCAAAGTCCGCAGGTAAATTTTGCGAAAGCGCTGGCAGACATTTTACCCGAAAGATTAAGCTGTACCTATTTTTTAAATTCTGGAACCGAAGCCGTAGAAGGCGCCATGAAGTTGGCCAAACGTTATACGGGCAGAAAAGGTTTTATTGCCTGCAAAAATGCCTATCATGGCAGTACACAAGGTGCAGAAAGTTTAATGGAAAGCGATTTCTATTCATCTGGTTATGGCCCGTTTTTACCGAATGTTAGTTTTATAGAGCACAATAAATTAGCAGACTTAGAGAAAATCACTGCAGAAATTGCGTCCGTTTTTATCGAGCCCATTCAAGGTGAGGCTGGGATTAGAGTGGCCGATCTGGCTTACATGCACGCTTTAAGGACAAAATGTAACGAAACAGGAACATTGTTAATTTTCGACGAAATACAGTCGGGTTTTGGTAGAAGCGGAAAAATGTTTGCTTTCGAGCATTACAACGTAGTTCCAGATGTTTTGCTTTTAGCTAAGGGAATTGGAGGTGGAATGCCCATTGGTGCGTTTATAAGCTCACTGGAAATTATGTCTGTTTTATCGCACACTCCAATCTTAGGACATATGACAACCTTTGGAGGACATCCAGTTTGTTGCGCAGCGGGCTTGGCAACATTGCGAATATTAGTTGATCAGAAAATAGTTGAAGAGGTAGAAGAAAAAGGCCTACTCTTTAAAAAACTGCTAAACCATCCTGCCATTAAAGAAATAAGAGGTAAAGGCTTAATGCTTGCCGTAGAATTTGAAAGTTTCGAAATCAATAAAAAAATTATAGATGCTTGTATTTTAGATGGCCTTTTATCTGATTGGTTTTTGCATTGTAGCAATTCCATGCGCATTGCGCCCCCATTAATCATCACCAAAGAAGAAATTGAAGAAGCCTGTTCAATCATCCTAAAAAATATTAACTTCGCTATAGGGTAAAAGATTAAAGAGCAAAGAACAAGGACCAAAGCTTAAAATGGCCTTTTCAACTGGTCATGATATCTGACATTAAATACTATACTTACTACTAAAATGAATGTACTAATCGTTGAGGATGAGAAAAGCCTAGCATTGGAAATGGATGAATTCTTAAGCAATGAAGGTTTCATAGTTGAACATGCCTGGAAAAAATCCTCGGCAGAGGAAAAGATTTTTGTAAACAATTATGATTTCATTTTATTGGATCTAGGCCTACCGGATGGTGATGGTTTTGAAGTTCTGAAACAGCTAAAAGCAATAAAAGATCGAGATGATGCCGTAATCATTTTAACGGCCAGAAGTGCTGTGGACGATCGCATTAAGGGTTTAGACGAAGGTGCCGACGATTATTTGCCTAAACCTTTTTCCTTGAATGAGCTTTTGGCAAGAATGCATGCCATTACAAGAAGAAAGCATAAACTAGAAAAAAACGAAGTAAACATTCATAATTTTCTCTTGAACATTCAAAATAGAACCGTTTCCTTTGGCGAAGAAAGATTAAACCTCACTAAAAAAGAATTCGAGATTTTCAATTACCTGGTATTAAACAAAAATCGCGTAGTTTCTAGAATGAGCTTAACAGAACACGTTTGGGGCGACATTTTAGAAGTAAACTCTGATTCGAATTTTGTTGATGTTCATGTTAAAAATTTAAGAAAGAAACTGGCTGCTATAACACCGATCGATTGGTTTGAAACTGTGAGAAGCATTGGTTATCGAATAAATTGCTAGCTATCCAATAAACCAATGACAAATGAACTATTGACCAACAAAAAATGAAATTACAGGTTAAGTTTTCTTTGTACAATGCCATCACCAAAATTGCCATTATCTTGGTATTGGGAGCGATCATTTTATTTTCTTTAGATAGACTTGCCTATAACCAGCTGGACAATAGATTAATAAAAAAGAAAAATAAAATTATCGAACACCTTAATGATGATGAAATAGATAGTCTATTAAACAACCAACAATCTTTTACCGATTACAATATTTTAAAAGAAGAATTTATCGTATTAACGGATATTCCAGATAATCAAAAGGATTCACTTGCTAGGGTATTTACAGAAAAAAGAGAAATTGAAGGTGATGTTGAGGTTTACCGGATTTTAAACTACAAATTTTTATATCACACCAATTGGTATAATTTAGAAATAGGCGAAACCATGACCGCCTTAGATTCCATTAAAAATGTAATTAGATTTTACATGCTTGTTGTTCTTTTTGCAGCCTTGTTAATTACATTAATAACGGATTATACTTTTTCCAATTTCCTTCTTAAACCATTCTATTTAATTATTGATAAGAAAATCAATCGAGTTGATGATCCTTCGCATTATAATTACGAAAACATTCCAACAAATACTGATGATTTTAAAATTCTGGATAATAGTATCAACTCATTAATGCGTAAGATAAATACGCTTTTTGCATTAGAAAAGCAGTTTATTGCAAACGTTTCTCATGAATTACTTACGCCCATTTCCATTCTGAGCACGCGTTTCGAAAACATGCTAAATACATCGGGTATTCCTTTAGAGCATGAGAACAAAATTTATGCCTCCTTAAAAACCCTGAATCGCTTAAAAGTAATTATAAATAGCCTTTTGCTGATTTCAAAAGTAGAAAATAACCAATATTTAAAAACAGAAGAAATCAATCTCAAGCAAGAACTCGTTGATATTTATGAGGATCTGGAGGATAGAATCGCGGATAAAAATATTTCTTATTCATTATATTTAGAAGATGAATTTAATTTTACCGGAAATAAAGCACTGATTCATACCTTATTAATCAATATCATTAACAACGCTATAAAATACAATATTGATGGAGGAGCCTTAAATATCATTGGCAAAAAAGATCATCATCAATATGTTTTAACCATCAGCGATACAGGATCAGGCATGAGTGCAGCGTTGGTAGAAGATGCTTTCGATCGCTTCAAGCGAGGCAATACAGAAGAAAATGGATTTGGTTTGGGCTTGGCCATTGTACAGAGTATTGCCAAATTTCATAAAATTGATGTGGAGATAAAATCCGAAGAACAAAAAGGCACAAGTATCTCTCTTGTCTTTTAAAATGAAATTCAGCTGATTACGTTATAGATAGCAGATACATACAATTTTGTACCTTTGCTGTCGATGTTGATTCCATCTTATATTAAAAACAAATTTCTTTTTACAGTTGCAATCATAAGCTTTACTGCTTTTGGCTTAAAGGCACAGCAACCTGTAGAACTTCAAGATTCAGTTGCCCAACACATTTTTACCTTTAAGCAAATTGAAGTTGTAGAAGATGCAAGCGGAACTCTTTCTTTCAATGAGGTTAAGGGCGAAAATTTTGAAAAAAAATTCAAGGCAAGTATTACGAGTACGCCACAAACCAAAGAACTAAACAAAACATATTGGTTTCGGATTAAGATCAAGAAAAATGATTTGGCAAAAAAACCATTCATACTGGAATTTTTTGATCAAACAATCGATCATATCACAGCGTATATCCCTCAAAGCGACCGTAGTTTTAAAGTAGAAGAACTTGGTGATGCAAGAGCATTTAATAAAAGGTTAATTCACCATAAAAATTTCGAAATCCCAATTGAAAATAAGGGAAATGAAACGCAGACCTATTATTTTAAAATAAAATCCTCGCAAATTTCCGATGTAATCATTGTGCTCAGAACTGCAGAATGGTTTATCTCTTACGCTTTAGATGAGTACTTCTATTTTGGAATATTTTATGGAATGATTCTCGTTTTCAGTTTTTATAATCTGATTATGTTTATCGCCATTAGGCAAAAGCAATATTTATATTATGTGCTGTATAATTTAAGCGTTGGTTTTTTTGAGATGAGCACTGATGGAATTGCTTATCAATATTTATGGCCTAATGCACCGGCTTGGAATCAGGTTGCCTATGCATTTGCACTTTGTGCAACCAGTATTTTTGCACTTCTTTTTACCCGAGAGCTACTTTTTGTAAAAGCAAAAGCCCCCAAATTAAATAAATTAATTATTGGAGTAATTGCCTTTAGATTGGCATTTTTTGTTTACTGTTATCTATTTGATCAAACCTTATTCAGTTATAAATTTATTGAGGCTATCCCTCTAGCTGTCGCCTTCTTTACAGGAATTTATATTTACAAAAATGGTTACCAACCAGCTCGTTTCTTCGTTTTAGGCTATAGCTTCCTGTTTGCCGGCTTTACGCTCAAGTTTTTGATTATGCTTGGAATTAGCTGGTTAAACTTTGGTGCGGTTAGTTATTATAGCCTTAGTTTTTGTTTTGTATTAGAAATGGTCTTCCTATCCTTTGCTATTGGTGATAAGGTTCGGATTCTGAAAATGAAGAAAGATAAAGCTCAGCAGAAAATCATTAGACAAATGGCTGTAAACGCCAAGCTGAAAGATACATTAAACCTAGAATTAGAAAGTAAGGTTGAGGAGCGAACCCGAGAGGTTTATCACAAATCATTAATTATCGAAAGTAAAAACCAGGCCTTAGAAGAAGCAAATTTACGCTTGCAACAACAGTCTGAAGAAATTTCGAGAATGAATGTTTTATTAGAACATGATAATATCGAACTTCAAACCAATGTAGAAAAAGTTACTCGAGATCGGGTAATGAATACCGAAGTTGATTTTGAAGAATTTAGTAAGATATATCCTGATAAAGAAAGTTGCTACGAATTTTTAGCAAAGCTGAAATGGGCAAATGGCTATCACTGTAAAAAGTGTAGTAACGATCATTATTTTAATGGCCACATATTACATAGCCGCAGATGCAGCAAATGTGGTTATGAAGAATCGGTTACTACCTATACCATATTTCACAATACACGAATTCCGATTAACAAAGCATTTTATATGATTTTCCTGATTTATTCTTCAAAGGGAAAAATCTCATCGCATAAATTATCAGAACTTTTATCGATTAGGCAAAGTACCTGTTGGACATTTGGTGCCCGCATTAAGAAGGTGATGGATGATCGGAAGAAAACCCTAAAAAAATCTGCAAAAAATGGCTGGAGCCAGCTGGTTATAGAGTAGAATTCTTTCATTTCTGCGTCACAAATGCAATATATAGCAGATTTTTTTCAATAAAATCAATAGGTATTTAAGCGTATCAAAACCGAACTGTATCTCTACATGATAATGTGGCTTAAATGCTGATAATCAAGCTTAAAAGACCTAAAAAACTTACGGTATTAAAGCGTATTAATTTCAATACAAAATCCTAATTATCAATAAGTTACGTTAAAATATTTAATCGAAAAACTTGTTTATTAGGTTAATTCAGTGTTAACTTTACCTCATTAATATTAATTAGAGCAAAAATTATGAGAAAAAAGTTTACATTGCTTATGGTGTGTATTCTATGCGGAATCTCTTTGAGTTGGGCGCAGAATATAACTGTAAAGGGCCAAGTAAAAGATCAAAAAGGTCTACCCTTACCTGGTGTTTCTGTAAAAGTAAAAGGATCTAGCCAAGGAGCTTCTACTGCAGATAATGGTACATACAGCATTAGCGCACCACAAAACGCGACGTTGGAATTTTCATTCATCGGTTTTAAAGCCGTTGAAGAGGCTGTGAATAATCGCACAACTGTTAACGTAACATTATCTGATGACAATCAGCAACTAAATGAAGTTGTAGTTATTGGTTACGGAACAACAACCAAAAAAGATTTAACTACTGCGGTGGTTTCTATTTCTTCAAAGGATTTAGAAAATCAACCCGTAACCAATCCTTTGCAAGCGGTACAAGGTAAAGCCGCTGGCGTTCAAATCAGCTCTCAATCTGGCAAACCAGGCTCAGGAGTTTCAATTACCATCCGCGGTAATACTTCAATCAATGCATCTAACAGTCCATTGTATGTAATTGATGGCGTAACCTCAAGAGATGCAAGTTTCTTAAACCCTACCGATATAGAGAGTTTGGTTATTTTAAAAGATGCTTCTGCTGCAGCGATCTACGGGTCAAGCGGTGCAAATGGTGTAATCTTAATCACTACCAAAAAAGGAAGCTCTGATAAATTGAGAGTTGCTTTTAATGCATTTACGGGCTTTTCCAACTTATGGCAAAAACAAGATGTATTAAATAGAGATCAATACATCGCGTTGATGAAAGAATTAGGTTATGATACAAACGGTTTAGGTAACCAAAATACCGATTGGCAAGACCTAACATTTGGCACCGGAACTCAAAACAGTTATCAGGCATCTATTTCTGGTGGTATTAAAGGTGGCGTTTATTCATTCTCAACTGGCTATCAACAAGATAAAGGTGTGGTTGATCCTGCTAAATTAGATAAATACACGGCACATTTTAATGGATCGCAAAACATTACCAAATGGTTAAAATTAACTGGAAGTGCGGCTTTAACACAAAGTAATTCCGTTGATGTTAGTGATAACGCTAACGTTGCAAGAGGCGGAACGATTCTTTCTGCTTTAACTACGCCACCAACAATTGGTATTTATGCAGCAGATGGAACCTATGCCTTTAATCCTTATAAAGGTGGTTCAGAAAATCCAGTAGCCAATGCAATGGCAGCTAAAAATAGCAATAGAAACTTCCGTTTCTTAGGCGCTTTCGCTGCTGAAGTTAAATTTACGCCTGCATTCTCGTTCAAATCGAGTATCAGCACAAATAATAGCGATAGTCGTTATTCTTACTTTATCGATCCATATTCTACAGATTACGGTAGAGCACAGAAAGGTGTTAGAAATGCAAACTTCAGTACCGATCATGTTTGGTTGAATGAGAACATCTTAAACTACACAAAAAACGTAGGTAAAAATGCTTTCACAGCTACAGGCGGTATGACATTACAAGAATCCAAATACTATTACTTAGGCTACAATGAACAAAACTTCATTGGCACAAGTGGTCAGCTTTTAGATAGAGGGACATCAATTCCTGTTCAATTGCCAACGGCGGCAGAATGGTCTAAACGTTCTTATCTGGCTCGTATAACCTATGCATATGATGGTAAATATTTATTCAGTTCTAACTTCAGGGCAGATGGTTCTTCTCGTTTCGCACCAGAAAACCGTTACGGTTATTTCCCTTCTGCATCAATTGGATGGAGAATTTCTGGAGAGAATTTCTTAAAAGATGTTAAAGCTATTAACGATTTAAAATTAAGAGCAAGTTGGGGTAAAGTTGGTAACGATGAAGGTATTGGAGATTATTCATACTTAGAATTGTATACACCAACCACTCAGGGATCCTATAATTTCTCGCAATTGGCTAATCCTACCCTAAGCTGGGAGGAAACTACTCAAACCAATATCGGTTTAGATTTATCAATGTTCAATAGCCGCATTGTTTTCACAGCAGATGCTTATTTGAAAAAAACTGACGGATTATTGATTCAACAACCTATTCCAAACTCAACCGGTTTTGGTAGCATCACCAGAAATGTTGGCGCAATGGAAAATAAAGGTGTTGAGTTTGTTTTATCGACCAAAAACTTTATTCGCGATAAATTTACCTGGAACACCGATATCAACTTCTCTATAAATAGAAATAAAGTTACAAGCCTTGGCGATCGTGTTTCTTCTATCAATTTTGGCGATATTTATGAACGTGATGCTGCAATAAGAGTAGTAACCGGTCGCCCATTGGGAAGTTTCTATGGCTATGTATCAAACGGTGTTGACCCTCAAACGGGCAATATCGTTTATCAGGATTTAAATGGCGATGGTGCAATTACTGCAGATGATAGAACATTTATCGGATCTGCCCAGCCAAGCTTTACTTATGGTGTTAACAATACATTTACATATGGAAACTTTGGTTTAAATTTCTTATTCCAGGGTGTTCAGGGCAATGATATGTTCAACGCATCTAGAATGGAACTGGAAGGGATGAATGATTCAAAAAATCAATCGGCAGCGGTGTTAGACAGATGGACAACGCCCGGACAAATTACCAGCATTCCAAAAGCAATAAAAGACAATACGAGCAATACCTATACTTCTAGCCGTTTTGTTGAAGATGGTTCTTACCTGCGCTTAAAAACAGCTACTCTTTCCTATAACTTTGGCTCTATGAGTTTAGGTAAATTAAAAATGAGCAAGTTTATGATTTATGCTACAGGTTATAACTTGTTAACTTTTACAAAATATACGGGCTTTGATCCAGAGGTTAACGTAAACTCAGCTAACGGACCAGCAATGGGTATCGATTACGGTACTTATCCTCAGTCAAGAACATTTTTATTTGGTGTTAACGTAGGCTTTTAATTAAAAAAACGATGAAACTAAAAATATATTCATTAATCGCAGTAAGCACCATTTCTATGGCGTTGAGCAGCTGCAAAAAAGATTTCTTAGATCAAACACCTATTACTCAGGTTGGCCCGGATGTAGCATTTGCGGATGCTGCAGCTGCAGAAAAACTAATTCAGGGTGCGTATGATGGCATGTATAATGATTACCACATTTGGGATTATCAAACAAATGGTGATGTAAAAGCAGATAATGCTTATGCCGGTGGCGATAATCCTGCTAATATTCAAATCGATTTATTTACGGTTAACTCTACAAATGGAAACGTTTTGAGAGATTGGAATGCATTGTATAGCGATATTAAAAACTGTAACCTAATTCTCACCAATGTTCCAAATATCCAGGATGCAAAACTTGATGCGAACAATAGAAGAAAACAGATTTTAGCTGAAGCTAGTATTCTGAGGGCATACATGTATTTTAATTTAGTAAGACTATGGGGTTCGGTTCCTCTGGTAACTAAAATTCCTTCAGCAGATGTAGATTTTTATCCGGCAAAAGCAAGCGTTGATGCAATTTATGCTCAGATTATCACAGACTTAGAATACGGTGCAGCGAATGCTCAAACTACCGCAGCCAACAAAGGCATTATGACAAAGGGTGTTGCAAATGCATTATTGGCCAAAGTTTACGCAACTAAAAGTACACCAGATTGGGCAAAAGTAAGCACATATTGTGATGCAGTAATTAATGGCGGTTATTCATTGGTATCTAATTATGATTTCCTTTGGGATTCTAACCATAAGAACAATACCGAAGCCATTTGGGAAATGCAATATGATGGCTATGGAGGTAAACATGGTAACTGGATGCCAAGTGTTTTGGTTGGAACAGGCTGGAAAAGATTTAATACACCAACTAATGATTTATCAAAAGCGTTTGATACTGAAGGTGATGTTGTTCGTAAAGCATCTAGCATCAAATTTAACAATGTAGTATCAGAGGGTTGGAGCGATTCTTATTGGTCTAAAGCCAATTACCCATACATAAACAAATTCCGTGCTGATGATAAATCAGATAATTACATTTTGAGATTAGCCGATATTATGCTTTTAAAAGCCGAAGCTCTAAATGAATTAAGTGCAGGTGGATGGTCTTCTGCAGCAACAATTGTAAACACAATTCGTGGCCGGGTAAACTTAGGGGTTACAACGGCAAACGATCAGGCAAGCATGCGTTTGGCAATTGAAAAAGAGCGCCGTTTAGAACTTGCTTTTGAAGGTCACCGTTGGTTCGATTTAATTAGAACGAACAGAGCGATTACAGTAATGAACGCACAAACAGACGGTGCGGGTGCAAACCTAAATTACAATGTAACAGCAGCGAAATTACTTTTCCCAATTCCACAGGATGAGTTGGACAAAAATCCTAACGTACACTAATTTTTCCTTAAATAATCCATGGGCGACAATAGTCGCCCATGGATTATAATACCCCTTTTAATTATAAATCATCAAGCATTTTTTGTTTACTGACTTCGGAATGCTAAAAAAACTCAAGAGATCAAAAGCTTACCTTTAAATCCCGAAGGTATTGTTATTAAACTCTTGATGTGACAACAACTGTAAATCGACATATTAAATCGATGCTCAGAAAATAAATTTAATTACACAAATTAAACCATTTGCCTTCCGGCAAAGAATACTGCTTGTTCCAAAAAACTGGAACAAGCTTTATTTCAATTATTCATTATCGCATTATTTTCTTTAAAATCTATGAGGAATATAACCATAAAATCTCTAACCAAAACTATAATTATGAAACCAATTTACAATTTGGGCACAGCCTTAAGCATCCTAATTATTGCTTGTGCTTGCAGTAAAAGCCCAAAAAGTGCCACATCCGATCAACCTGCGGTTTCTACGGAACCTGTAAAAACCGAAGTCGGTTTTTGGCTCACAAAAGGCGATCAATCCACATTATTGAAAAAACAAAATATTGCCCTTAATTTTTCAGCTACTACAAATAGCAATCCTACAATTGAAGTAGACCCAACAACTACTTTTCAAACTATAGATGGATTCGGTTATACCTTGACAGGCGGAAGTGCAAGTTTAATCAACGCACTTCCAACCGCAGATAAGGATAAATTAATTAACGAACTATTTGGAGCTTCTGATGATGCAATAGGTGTTAGTTATTTAAGAATTAGCATTGGTGCATCTGATTTAAGTGCAACACCGTTTACCTATAATGATTTGCCTGATGGCGAAACAGATGAAGCACTTGCAAGATTTTCTCTAGCCAAAGAACAGGCAGATTTAATTCCTGTATTAAAAAAAATTGTGGCTGTTAATCCATCAATAAAAATCCTGGGTTCGCCCTGGAGCGCTCCAACTTGGATGAAAACAAATAAAAGCTTTATTGGCGGGAGTTTAAAACCAGAGTATTACCAAACTTATGCAAAGTATCTTGTTAAGTATATTCAGGCAATGAAAGCCGAAGGAATTATTATTGATGCCATTACGCCTCAAAATGAGCCTTTGCATCCTGGGAACAACCCAAGTATGTACATGGAAGCATTAGATCAAGCAAATTTCATTAAAACAGCTTTAGGGCCTATTTTCCAAACAGCTGGCATTACAACTAAAATTATTGTTTATGATCATAATGCCGACAAGCCAGAATATCCGATTACCATATTGAACGACACAGAAGCCAAGAAATATGTTGATGGTTCTGCTTTTCACTTATATGCAGGTAGTATTTCTGCTTTAACACAGGTGCATAATGCGCATCCTGATAAAAATGTTTATTTCACCGAGCAATGGGTTGGTGGACCAGGCAATTTTTCAGAAGACTTAAAATGGCATGTTTCAACTTTAATTGTGGGGGCAACCCGTAACTGGAGCCGTAATGTTTTAGAATGGAATTTAGCGGCAGATCCGAATTACAACCCGCATACAGACAAAGGTGGCTGTACTACTTGTTTGGGTGCAATAACTATTGCTCCGGCTGTGAGTAGAAATGTGGCCTATTATGTAATCGCTCATGCATCGAAGTTTGTAAAACCAGGTTCAGTTCGCATTGCTTCAAATATAATTGGTAATTTACAAAACGTAGCATTCAAAACTCCAGATGGCAAAAATGTGTTGGTTGTTTGCAATAACAATAACGATGCTACAGTTTTTAACATAAAATACAATGGCAAAATTGTTACCAGTACTTTAGAAAAAGGGGCTGTTGCAACGTATATTTGGTAAAATTATAATTTAATTGTTTAGTCGGCCTCGCATATGCGGGGCTTTCTAGTTTTAAAATGTTCCCAAAATATTTCAGAGGCAATTTTGGCAAGGGCTTTGCTTCAAACAGGTGAATCAATTCTATAATCTATGAAAAATATCATCCCAGTTTTAGCGGTGGCTTCGGCCCTATTGGCATCTTGCCAAAGCAATACCACCAAAACAATTACAAGTACCGATTCTACAATTACAACTGCTGTAGATACATCTAAAAATTCTGAGCAGTGCTTTGAATATGTTAAAAATAAGGATACGGCAACACTAAAATTAATGACTAATAACAGCACAGTTTCAGGAGATTTAGCCTATAATCTTTACGAAAAAGATAAAAATAATGGAACAGTTGATGGAATTGTAAAAGGTGATACCATAATTGCCAATTATACTTTTCAATCAGAAGGGAAGGCATCGGTTAGGCAAGTGGTTTGGTTAAGAAAAGATGGAAAACTTATTGAAGGATTCGGAGAATCGGAAGAGGTTGATGGAAAAATGAAATTTAAAAACATCAATCAGCTTAAATTTGAAAATTCCATAGAATTTAACCCTGTCGACTGTAAATAGAAAAGGGTTGTGCTCAAAAGCACAACCCTTACAATTATAGAAATTATTAATTACTTTACAGCTTCAGTTGCAGCAGCAGCCCATTCTTGACTTAATTTAGTCATGTAGTCTGAATATTTCTGAACTTCTTCTGGTTTCAATTTGCTCGCCCAAGTTGCAGAATTTTGAGCCCAAGTTGAATATTTTGTTCCTAAAGCCTGAATCTCAGTAGCGTTTTTGCTTTTTAAAGCTGCGATGTACTCGTCTTTTAATTTAGCATATTCAGCTAAACCTTTGTTTACCTCATCACTTGAGAAAGTCGGCGCATCAGATTTAGTTGTAGTTTCTTCAACTTTTGTTGAATCTTTTTTAGTAGAATCTGTAGCCTCAACCTTCGTTGAATCAGTAGAACCTTGTGCCTTTTTAGTGCTATCGCATGATACCAAAGTTGCAGCGAATAAACCTATTGCAGCAACAGATAAAATTGTTTTTTTCATTATTGTTTGGTTATTTTTTGCTTAACCATATTTAAATATAATGCCAAAAAAAAATTCAATCTTAAAGCGTGTTTAAAGCCATATTAAAACGATAATGGGGAAATTGATTGGGTAATATATTCTACTTTTTGGGAAAGAAATAACCCAAATTGAGTAATTAGATTATAGATTTTCGAAACGCTCCCAAAAACCATCAATGGGTAATTTTGCAAAAATATTAACAGGTTCCTTTTTTACAGGATGCTCAAACCTTAACCTACGGGCATGTAAGCAAATACTTCCCTTTCTACTTCCCCTTGGGTAACCATATTTATTATCTCCAACAATTGGACAGCCCATTGAGGAAAGCTGAACCCTAATTTGATGAGAACGCCCCGTAAGTGGATCAACTTCGATTAAATAATAATCGCCTACTTGCGCAATTAATCTATACGAAAGTTCGGCCCTTTGCGATCCCTGAACTTCGGTATTATAATACGTTACTACGTTTTTCTGTGGATTTTTAACCAACCAGTGTATTAGGGTTCCAGATTCTACTGCTGGTTTATTTTTAACAACCGCCCAATATGTTTTTTTTACTTCACGATTTTTAAAAACAGCATTCATCCGTTCCAACGCTTTGCTTGTTTTGGCAAAAAGAATTACCCCGCTTACAGGCCGGTCCAAACGATGAACAACACCTAAAAAAGCTCCATTAGGTTTATTATATTTTTTAGCAATATATTTTTTTACTTGTTCATCTAAGGGTTCATCGCCCGTTTCATCAACCTGGACAATATCACCAGCTCTTTTATTAATTGCGATTAAATGATTGTCTTCAAAAAGTATGTCCTTATCGGTTATTGGCATGGAATGGGTTATGAGCTGTGCGTTATGAGTTATGCTTTTTAAACCTGTACCCATAACCTACAATAGGTAACTAATATTGTTCTTTATCGTTCGGGAAATCGTTTGCTTTAACATCGCGAATATAAGACTGTGCAGCCCCCAGAATTTCATCATATAAATTGATATACTGGCGTAAAAAACGAGGTTTAAATCCTTTAGTTAAACCGATCATATCATTTACGACCAAAACCTGACCGTCGCAATCTGGCCCTGCACCAATTCCGATTGTTGGTATCTGAATGCTTTGAGATACTTCCCTACCCAAAGAAGCAGGAATTTTCTCTAAAACAACAGCAAAACAACCCGCATTTTGTAAGGCTAATGCATCTGTTTTTAATTTATTTGCCTCTTCTTCTTCTTTCGCCCGCACCGTGTATGTACCAAACTTATAGATAGACTGAGGCGTAAGCCCCAAATGGCCCATTACTGGAATTCCCGCCGTAATTATGCGCTGAACAGACTCAATAATTTCTTCACCACCTTCGAGTTTAACACCATGCGCACCAGATTCTTTCATAATTCTAATGGCCGAATTCAAGGCTTCTTTAGAGTTTCCCTGATAAGAACCAAAAGGCAAATCGACCACTACAAAAGCACGCTTAACAGCCCTGATTACAGAAGCAGCGTGATAGATCATTTGATCTAAAGTAATGGGCAAAGTCGTTTCATGTCCAGCCATAACATTAGAAGCAGAATCGCCCACAAGCAAAACATCCAAACCAGCATCATCCAAGATAGTGGCCATAGAATAATCGTAAGCGGTAAGCATAGATATTTTTTCGCCACGCTGTTTCATTTCTTGCAAAATGTGCGTAGTGATTCTTTTGATTTCTTTATGTACTGACATGCTTTTTGTTTTTTACTGTCAAAAGTAGGAGTTTTTTATTTAAATTAGAGGTAAAAGGCAAAAGGTGCAGGGTTTATGGTTAAAGCTCCAAAACCCTGGCATTAAACCCTACGCTTTTAAACCAAACTTATTTAAAATATTCTTTATATTCCCATTCTTAAAGCCTATCTTTGTACCCCGAAATGGAAGGGATATATTCATCTTTTTTTGCACCCCGCAAAAACAGCTTAAGTGCTGAGAAGATCTCTTTTTTCTACTCTTTTTTAAATCAAAATCCATATTGTAATTACCATGACTAACTACACCAAGTTACCTGCGATTTTATTACTGGCCGATGGCACAGTTTTTTACGGCAAAGCTGCCGGAAAAATTGGAACCACTACTGGCGAAATTTGTTTTAATACCGGGATGACAGGTTACCAGGAAATTTTTACCGATCCAAGTTATTTCGGACAAATTATGGTTACCACCAATTCGCATATCGGGAATTATGGAATCCAGAAAGATGAAATCGAATCTGATTCAATAAAAATTGCTGGTTTGGTTTGTAAAAATTACAACATCGTATATAGTCGTAAACAAGCTACAGAATCCATTCAGGATTATTTTCAAAACGATAATTTGGTTGCCATTTCTGACATTGACACAAGAGCTTTAGTTCGTCATATTAGAGACAAGGGCGCTATGAATGCCATAATTTCATCAGAAATTACAGATTTGGATGAACTGAAACAAAAACTAGCTGAAGTTCCTTCTATGGAAGGTTTAGAGCTATCATCTAAAGTAAGTACAACCGAACCTTATTTTTATGGAAATCCAGATGCAAGCTTAAAGGTTGCTGCATTAGATTTAGGGATTAAGAAAAACATTCTTCGCAGTTTCGAAAATCGTGATATTTACGTTCAGGTTTTTCCGGCAAAAACAAAATTTGCTGAAATGGAAAAATTCAGTCCTGATGGGTACTTTATTTCAAACGGGCCTGGCGATCCTTCGGTAATGCCATACGCTGTTGAAACCATAAAAGAAATCTTAGCTGAAGACAAACCTTTATTTGGGATTTGTTTAGGCCACCAATTATTGGCAGAAGCGAATGATATCGGTACAATGAAAATGTTCAACGGTCACCGCGGATTAAACCACCCAGTAAAAAATATCATTAAAAACCATTGTGAAGTTACTTCTCAAAATCATGGTTTCGGTGTGATTCCAGATGAGGTTAGAAACTCTGACAAAGTAGAGATTACGCACGTTAACTTAAATGATAAATCAATAGAAGGGATTCGTGTTAAAGGCAAAAAAGCATTTTCGGTACAATATCACCCAGAATCTTCTCCAGGTCCTCATGATTCTCGTTACTTATTTGACGATTTCGTTAACGTAATGAAGGGTGAGCTAGTTTGGTAAATTAAGTTTAAAGGGAAAAGCTTAAAGACTAAAGCAACTGTTAAATCTGCGAATCTGTGGCAACATTAAAGCCTATGATTCGCAGATTTTTTTCTTATGGGCGTCTTACCTACTAAAAACATCATTTTACCGACATTTTCATCAACATCTGTTTAAATTCATTTTCTATTCATTTAAAGCTCCTTACATTCGCAATATGGAAACAAAAAAGGCCATTATCAGCGTAACTAATCTGATAAAAAAATATGATGATTTTGTTGCAGTTCAAGGCTTAAGCTTCGAGGTTTATGAAAACGAAATTTTTGGTTTTTTAGGGCCAAATGGCGCAGGTAAAACAACTACGCTAGAAATTATAGAGACGCTTAGAGAAAAAACATCGGGTGAAATTATCGTTGATGGCTTTTCTGTTGATAAACAAGCACAGGATATCAAACAAATTATTGGCGTACAATTGCAAGCAGCGGGTTATTATCCAAACTTAAACTTGGTAGAATTGCTCGAGCTTTTTGCTGGATTATACGGAGCAGATGTTAAACCTATGGAAATGCTCGAGAAAGTAAACCTTCAAGATAAAGCCAAAGCAAAATACAAAGCGCTTTCTGGCGGACAAAAACAGCGCTTTTCCATCGCAACAACTTTAATCAATCAGCCTAAAATTATTTTTCTTGATGAGCCAACTACTGGCTTAGACCCTCAAGCAAGAAGAAACCTTTGGGATTTAATTACCGAAATAAGAGATGCCGGAACTACAGTTGTGATTACCACACATTACATGGACGAGGCCGAACAACTTTGCGATCGTGTAGCTTTTGTAGAACGCGGACAGATCATTGCCTTAGATACTCCAGATAATTTAATAGATCAATTGGTAAATAGTGGATTTGAACGCAAAAAAGAAGTTAAAAAAGCCAATCTGGAAGATGTTTTCATCAATCTGACAGGGAAAGAGTGGAGAGAATAAGCCCCCCCAGCCCCCTGAGCGGGGAGTTTTACAGGCAAGATGGAAATAGCACTTGCTAAAAAGAATTGAATAAAATAAATAAGAAATCATACATATATGAACGATAGAAATTCAAGTTCCCCTTTAGGTTCGGAGGGGTTAAATGATAGAAATTCAAAATCTTCTTTAGGGGCAGTGGATTACAGCAATACAAAAGCAACATTAGCCCTTGCAAAAGCGAGTTTCCGTTCCATTATGCGTAGTCCCTCAGCGGTGGTTTTCACCTTGGCCTTTCCATTAATATTTATATTGGTTTTTGGGTTTTTAGGCGGAGGCGGAACACATATTGATGTTGGTATTACGCCAGGTTCCGATATGAAAAACCCTGTGATTGGAATGCTCGAAAAAACCGGTATGATCCGTTTGGTTAAAAATAAATCAAAGGCTGATTATGACAAACTCCTTGAAAAAGGAAACGTCGATGCTATGATTGATGTGCACAGAAAAATGAATTCCGTTGCCTATTCAGTAAATGTAGTTTATACCTCAGCATCAATGGATAAAGGAAACATCCTAAAATCTGTATTGAATAATCTATTTTATGATAAAAATTTAAAGCCCTCTGTTGCAGAAATCAAAGAAAGTACAATTCATGGTCGTGAATACAAAACCATCGATTTCATTTTGCCAGGTCAACTGGGTTTCTCCCTACTAAGTACAGGAGTATTTGGAACTGCATTTGTATTTTTGAGCTTGCGCCAAACCTTGGTTATTAAGCGCTTTTTTGCAACCCCTGTTAAACGATCGAGTATTGTAATTGGAGAAGGCATAGCGAGGATAGGCTTCGCGTTGTTGGGCGCATTGTTTATAATATTAATTGGTCATTTCTTTTTTAGCTTTACGCTGGTCCATGGAGCTCTCACGGTCGTCAATATGCTCCTATTGGCAGCACTTGGCGTAATCGTTTTTATGGGTTTCGGATTCATTATATCAGGAATAGCAAAAAACGAAAGTATGGTTCCTCCGATATCGAACATTGTTACCTTACCTCAATTCCTACTATCAGGTACTTTCTTTTCAATCGAAGCTTTTCCAACCTGGTTACAGCCCATTAGCAGAGCTTTGCCCCTTACCTACTTAAATGATGCGATGCGTAAAGTTGCTTTTGAAGGATTAGGACTATGGGATGTTAAGTTCCAGATCATGATTCTTTTACTTTGGGGAATCGGCATTTATGCAGTTGCTGTTAAGGTTTTTAAATGGGAATAAAAAAAAGTTTCTCAACATATAAAATTAATATCGGATAGAAATTTTTAAAGACTATCCGATTTTTTTTGCGTTAACCTTTTTTAACTTTTGGCAATTGGATATTGAAGTACTTTTACCAAAAATATCTACGAATGAAAAAAATTCTCGTTTTCTGTTTATTCTTGCTATTTGCAACAGGTTACGCTAAAGCCCAATTTAAGTTTCTTGCGCTCAACAGCTCCAATCAATATAAAGCCAAAATATTTGTTGCCAATTGTGCTGACGGCTCTTGCGGTGGCAAGGCAACAATAATTCTTTATGATAAAGCAACTGATGCGGAGCTTCAGACTTTCAATTCCACTGATTTAGATTTCAATTTAAATGAAAAGCAGAACGCGAATATCGGGTGGCTTGACCTGGGCAAATACCAAACACCGCTTGTTTTTGGGGATTTTAACTTCGACGGATTAGAAGATGTTGCAGTAAGAAACGGAAGTAATGGCGCATACAAAGAACCATCATACGATGTTTATTTAAACAGCACCAACAATAAATTTATACTCAATAATGAACTCACCAAACTGGCCAGCGAAAATCTCGGTATGTTTGATGTAGATCGAAAGTTAAAACAGCTTGCCATTCATCAAAAAGATGGCTGTTGTTATGATAAAACAATCAATTATATGTTTGATAGCAAGAAAGGATTAATAGAAGCATCTTCTGTTATCGAAGACTCAAGCATTGGAGATGATGTAACCGTTATTACTCAGAAAATGGTTGATGGAAAAGTTAAGAGAACGGTTCAGAAGTTTAAAATAAAAGATTACTACAAGCAATAATGCTATAGTAATCCTTTTTATAAAGCGGCTTTAACCAAAAATGGAAGAATTTCCTTTTGGAAACTTACAAAGTTTTTGCGCACATCCGAATCACTAACAGATGTAAAAGCAAAAGAGAAAACAATGCTTTTACTTGCCTTTAACAAAAAGGCTAAGCCTTCTCGCCTTGCCGGATTGTTCTTAAAATTATCCAATTGAAGATATGCAGCTAAAAGGAGCGCCTCTAACTGATCGGATAAATGTTTTAAAAACTCCTGTGAATTTGCATTCTCTCTTACAAAATCCCATCCGATAAACTCGTTACAGGCTGTAAAAGAAAGTCTGCTGGTTTTCATAACCAAGGCTTTTAAATGCTCCTCCTCTGATGCATAGCTTAATTTATTATGCAATATTTCGTGGAGATTTGAGTCTAGATAATCCATTAAGATACTATCTAAAACCTGCTCTTTGCTCTCAAAATATTTATAAATGGTTGCTTTTGCAATTCGTGCTTTTTTAGCAATCTCGTTAACACTTGTTTTGTGGTACCCGTATTTCCTAAAAAGTTCTTTGGCGGCCTTTTTAACCGTTTCTTTAATTTTATCAGCTTCCATTTTTAATTGCTTACACGTATTGTATTTCCTGTAATCCCTACAGTATACTGTTTCAAATATTTCTCTGCTGGAGCTTTAGCAGGACTTCCATCTTCGAGTAAAAATTTTGCGCCAGAACATGGATCCGTAACGGTTATGTTCGAATCATCAACAGTAACTGCGCATTTATTTTGTGGATTCACAGAGCTGCACCTATCGTATGCCAAATACTTTCCGGCTACATTTCTATATAAAATTAAGCCCGATATTCCATAACCATTAACAATAATTGCCTTGCCCGAACTTAATCCCGTTAAACTCGGATCGGTTAAAAGTGTGCTGTAATTTACAGCTACGTCTGGAATGTAGTTTTCTTCCTTTCCGCAACCCGAAAAGAGAACAAATGCGAACAATATGCTAAATAAATACTTCATTTTTAAATTAAAGCAGATCTGTATTGCTTCAAGAAACGAACATCATTTTCAGAGAATAAACGCAAATCCTTAATTACATATTTTAAATTAGCAATACGCTCTATGCCCATTCCGAATGCAAAACCACTATATTTCTTAGAATCGATGCCACAGTTTTCCAATACATTAGGATCTACCATACCACAGCCTAAAATTTCTACCCAACCACTATGCTTACAAAGCTGGCAACCTGAACCATTACAAATGGTACAGGAAATATCCATTTCTGCAGATGGTTCTGTAAAAGGAAAATACGATGGGCGGAAACGTACTTTGGTACCTTCTCCGTAAAGTTCTTGAACGAAGTAAAATAGGGTTTGTTTTAGATCTGCAAATGATACATTTTCATCTACATATAATCCCTCTATCTGATGGAAAAAGCAATGCGCTCTTGCCGAAATGGCTTCGTTACGGTAAACACGGCCAGGCATAATTGCTCTAAATGGTGGTTTTCCTTGCTCCATCATTCTAACCTGTACCGAAGATGTATGCGTACGCAAAGCGATATCGCCTTTCTCCCCTCCTTTTTTAATGAAGAAAGTATCTTGCATATCTCTTGCAGGATGTTCTTCGGGAAAATTCAAAGCAGAGAAGTTATGCCAATCATCTTCGATTTCTGGGCCTTCTTCTACGTTAAAACCAAGTTTTGCGAAAATCTCCACAATTTCCCGGCGAACTAAAGCTAAAGGATGGCGAGAACCGATTTCAAAACCTTCGCCAGGCAATGTCATGTCTAATTGTAAATTTTCAGTTTTAACACTGGCGTGCTCAGTAGATTCCTTTAAGGTAAGGTATTTTGATTCGGCAAGCTGTTTAAATTCATTTAAAACTTTACCCAAAGATTTTTTCTCTTCAACGGAAACAGATTTAAAATCATCAAAAATTTCTTTGATGATTCCTTTGCTTCCCAAATACTTGATTCGGAACTGCTCTAATTCGTCTGCTTTTTCAGTTACAAAAGCATTAATTTTTTCAGTGTATTGTGTTATTTTATCTTGTAACATGGCTTCAAATATACAGCTAATTTTCTAAAATTTTTAGGGTTGTTCGGTTCAAATAATCTATTTAAATGTCATTATTAAAGAAAATGAACCCAAACAAAAAAAGCTGCCTTAGGCAGCTTTTATATATTCTACCAAGGAGTATTTTAAATTACACCAAGCTCTTTTCCAACTTTGGTAAATGCCGCAATGGCTTTATCTAAATGGTGTTGCTCATGCGCTGCAGATAACTGTACTCTAATCCTCGCCTTGCCCTGAGGAACAACGGGATAGAAAAATCCAATTACATAAATTCCTTCTTCAAGCATTTTAGCAGCAAAGTTTTGCGCAATTTTTGCATCATAAAGCATAACTGGAACAATCGGATGGAAACCTGGCTTGATATCGAAACCAGCTTCTGTCATTTTTTCGCGGAAATATTTGGTATTGCTTTCCAGTTTATCTCTTAAAGAAGTGGTTTCACTCAACATATCTAAAACCGCAATGGATGCACCAGCAATTGCAGGCGCTAATGTATTCGAAAATAAATATGGACGGGAGCGCTGGCGAAGCATATCAATAATTTCTTTTTTACCAGATGTAAATCCTCCCGATGCACCACCTAAAGCTTTACCTAAAGTTCCCGTAATAATATCTATTCTGTCAATAACATTGAAATGCTCATGAGTGCCGCGACCAGTTTTGCCAATAAAACCAGAGCAGTGCGATTCATCGATCATAACCAAGGCTTCGTATTTATCTGCTAAATCACAAATTTTATCCAATGGCGCTACCGATCCATCCATAGAGAATGCGCCATCCGTAACAATAATTCTGTGTCTGCAGTCTTTAGCTGCAATGAGTTGCTTTTCCAAATCTTCCATATCCGCATTTTTGTAGCGGAAACGCTGTGCTTTGCAAAGTCTAACGCCGTCAATAATAGATGCATGATTTAATTCATCAGAAATAATGGCATCCTCAGCATTAAACAAAGGTTCAAATACACCTCCATTTGCGTCAAAAGCCGCAGCATAAAGAATGGTATCTTCAGTACCTAAAAACTTTGAGATTTTCGCCTCTAAATCCTTGTGCACATCTTGTGTTCCACAGATAAAACGTACAGAAGACATTCCATAGCCATGGTCATCAATCGCTTTTTTTGCGGCTTCAATTACTTTTGGATGAGATGAAAGACCTAAATAATTGTTAGCGCAAAAGTTGGTAACCTCTACCCCACCGCTAACTTTAATATCTGCTCCCTGTGGTGTAACGATAATGCGTTCGCGTTTAAATAACCCGGCGTTTTCTATCTCTTCTAACTCTTTTTTTAGAGCAGGCTGTAATGTTTTGTACATGGCTTTTTCTTAATGGTTGATTTTGGCCCAAAGTTATAAAAAAACTCGTTACAGTCCTAAAAAGGCAACATTTTTGAATTTTTATAGAACAAACGTTTGATTGGTGATCTTAATGTTTTTTGGATAATAAATTACCTCAAAATTTATTTTTTTTAGAACTTAACAAACTTTAACACCTACCTATATGTATAGTGTTAAAACTTATTCGATATTTATAGCTTACTAATCACACATATGTTAAGATTCTGCGCACTCATTCTTTTATCAACCCTAACAAATTTTGCCATTGCACAACAATATACGGTTACGGGTACCATAAAAGATTCTGGTGGACAGACCGTTCCTTTTGCCTCGGTTTATTTAAAAAATACAACTCAGGGCACTTCGGCAAACATTGATGGAAGGTATTCGATTAAATTAAATAAAGGACAACAAACATTAAGTTTTAGGGCTGTTGGATATAAGCAGCAAGAGCATATTATCAACTTGGATGATGATCAAAACCTAAACGTTACGCTATCATCAGAAAGCTATACCCTAGATAATGTGACCATCAGAGGGAATGCAGAAGACCCGGCTTATGCAATAATCCGCAAGGCCATAAAAGAACGCAAAACCCACCTAACCGAAGTAAAGGCATTTGATTGCAATGTTTACATTAAAGGTGTTCAACGGTTAAAAGGTGCTCCAAAGAAGTTTTTCGGTCAGGATATTCAAAAAATTCTGGAATTAGACACCAACAGAAAAGGCATTATTTATCTATCCGAATCGGAAAGTAAATTTAGTTTCAGACGGCCAAACGATGTCCACGAAGAAATGATCTCATCTAAAGTTGCTGGAAGAAATAATGCTTTCAGCTTTAACAAGGCTTCAGATTTGATTATAAATTTTTACGATAATTATCTATTGGAAAATACTTTGAGTGCAAGGGGATTTATTTCACCCATTGCCGATAATGCACTTTTTTACTATAAATATAAACTTTTAGGCGAAACACAGGAAAATGGAGAAACCATTCATAAAATCGAAGTGATCCCACGCCGTGAAAATGATCCCGTTTTTAGAGGAATAATTTATATTATGGACGAGAGCTGGAGAATTTATAATACAGATTTATTCTTAACCAAAAGCGCCGGCATCAATTTTATAGATACTTTAAACATCAATCAATCTTTCACAAAGGTTAAGGATGTTTACATGCCAACAAACATCAATTTCCAATTTGCGGGCAATGTTTTGGGCTTTAAGTTTGCAGGCTATTATGTTGGGGTTTATAGCAATTACAATATAGATCCAAAATTCCCGAAAAACTTTTTTAATGGCGAAATTCTAAAAGTAACCGAATTGGTTAACAAAAAGGATTCGGTTTATTGGAAAAATAATCGCCCGATTCCACTAACGCTGGATGAAAAGCTAAACTATGTAAAAAAAGACAGCGTTGCAAAACTGAAAGAATCGAAGAAATACTTAGATTCTATTGAAAAAGACAACAACAAATTTGGGATTGGAAAACTTTTACTCAGGGGTTATAGCAAAAATGACAGGTACGATAAGGAATATTATACATTCGATCCGGTTTTAAGAGCAATATTCTACAACACCGTTGAAGGTTTTGCAATAAAATATGGCGTAACTTACCGTAAGGATTTTGAAAACAGAAGATCTTACAGTATCCGTCCGGAATTGCGTTATGGCTTTGCAAATCAGAAATTAACCGGAACCTTAACAGGAAGCTATTATTACGATCCACTAAAACGTGCAAGTATTGGCGCTTCGTTTGGAAATGGAATTTTCGATTTAAACAATCTTGGTTCGATGACTTTGCTTGGAAATTCTATTAACTCATTGTTCTATGAAAAGAATTTTCCAAAGTATTATGAAAAGAGCTTCATTAATATTAATACGACCAGAGAATTGGTTAATGGATTACAAGCTAGCATTAGCGTAGATTATGCAAGAAACCATACTTTAACCAATAGTTCTACTTTTAAATTTATAGATGCAAAGGATAGAGAATTTACTTCGAACAATCCTTTTACACCAGAATCTGAAACACCATTATTTCCAACTTATAATTCTTTTAGTGCCACCGCGAGTTTGGTTTATACCATTGGTCAGAAATACATTACCCGTCCTGATGGCAAGTTTTACACCGAATCGAAGTTTCCTAAAATAACCGTTTTGTATAAAAAAGGATTTAAAGATGTTTTAAATAGTGATGTAGATTACGATTTTGTAAAGGCAGAAATTTATCAGGATAGAATTGGTTTAGGCTTATGGGGATATACTTCATTCCTGGTTGGTGCCGGAAAATTCTTAAACAACAAATCATTGTTTTATCCAGAATACAAACATTTCTCTGGAAACATTTCGACGATTTTTCCACCCAATATCAGGAAATTCCAATACTTGGATTTTTACCAGTTTAGTACAAACCAGCAATATTTCGAGGCGCATGTTGAACACAATTTTGCCGGCTTTTTTATGAATAAAGTGCCTTTATTGCGCAAAGCCAAACTCGAAGAATTTATTGGCGGAGGTTATTTATCATCACCAGAGAAAAGAAACTATAAAGAATTTTACTTTGGTTTACAGCGATTGGTATTAAGAGCAAGCTATGGCTTTGCCTACGATGGTGCCCGTAAATTAACCCAGGGATTTAGGATTAGCTACGGGTTTTAGGATGGTGGATGTGAAATGTAAGATGAGTAATGAACCGTTTTCCATTTTACATCTTACATTTCACATCTTACATAATTTCCTTATCTTTGCCCCGCTTTAAACGCCGTTTGCAACGGTATCAATAGCGTTATGGAAAAATATCAAACACTACTTTATTATTGCTATAGCTATATAGCAAACGCGGAGCAATTTGCTACCGATCACCTTAAATTTTGTAAATCCTTAAATTTAGTTGGCCGTATAATCGTTGCTGATGAAGGTTTAAATGGTACTGTTTCTGGTACTATCGAAAATTGCAAAACCTATATGGAGGCCATTCATGCCGATGAAAGATTTGCTAAAACGGAATTTAAAATTGATGATGTTGAAGAGCCATCTTTTATCAAAATGCATTGTCGTTATAAATCGGAAATTGTTCATTCTGGCTTAAGAGATACTTCTATAATTAATCCAAACGAACAAACAGGAAAGCATTTAGAGCCTGTAGATTTCATGAAAATGAAAGATGAAGAAGATGTAATTATTCTTGATGTGCGCTCAAATTACGAGCATAATCTTGGTAAATTTAAGAATGCGATTACCTTAGATATTGAAAATTTCCGCGATTTTCCAGAACAGATTAATCAGCTTGCCCAGTACAAAGACAAAAAAATTCTAACCTACTGTACTGGAGGTATTAAGTGCGAAAAAGCTTCTGCCTTACTTTTGCACCACGGTTTTAACGATGTATATCAGCTCCATGGCGGAATTATAAAATACGGAAAAGAAGCTGGAGGAAAAGATTTCGAAGGTAAGTGTTATGTTTTCGACAATCGTATCGCTGTTGATGTTAATGAAGTAAATCCTACAATTGTTTCAGTTTGTTACAACTGCGGTAAAACTACACCTAAAATGATTAACTGTGCCAATCCGGAGTGTAATGAACACATTACGCAATGCGATGACTGTGGCGATGCATTGGAAGGATGTTGCTCAACCGCATGTACTACTAACCCAAGAAAACGTCCTTACGATGGAACTGGCTATTACGTTAAAGTACCTCAACCGGTTGGTAAAAAAACAGAAGCTGTAGGTTAAGGGTTAATTGGTTATAGTTAATGGTTAATAGCTAATGGCTGTTTACTTTCAAATAAGCTAATAATCAAAAATTCATTTAGCCATTAACCATTGTCTAATAACCATCTAACTTTTTTTCATTTACTTTGTTGCAACAATGGCTTAGCCAAATAACCATTTTATGCAAAAAACAGTACGTTTAATTTTCATATCCCTTATTTTAATATCCTTTAAACTTTTTGCTGCCGATATCAAAAGTATCGGGGTACCGTATATAGAAAATTACCCAAAAGCACTTTACGCTTCCGGTAATCAAAATTGGAGCATTGCAAAAGATCAAAATGGGGTTATGTATTTTGGCAATGCAGAAGGTTTGCTCACATTTGATGGCCGTTATTGGCAAAAATACAAGATGCCAAACAGGCAGATTGTTCGTTCTGTAGCGACAGACAATAAGGGAAGAATCTATACAGGGAGCTTCGGAGAATTTGGTTATTGGGCAATCAAAAACAATAAACTCACCTACAATTCACTCACCAACCTTTTACCAAAAGGCGTATCTGTTACGGACGAAGTTTGGAAAATATATGTCGATAAAGACAGAGTAATCTTTCAATCCTTTTCTAGAATCTTCATTTATCAAAACAACAAGATTGAAATCGTAAAATCTCCATCATCTTTTTTATTTCTTCATAGAGTTTACAATCGATATTTTATCGAAGTTTTGGATAAGGGCCTTTTTGAGCTGAAGGGAAATAAATTAGAATTTGTAACACAAAGTGATAAATTGGGTAAGGAAGGAATTTTATCCATTTTACCTTACAAAGGGGGCGGCTTTATAATCGGTACGAGTAAAAACGGTTTATTTATATACGACGGTAAAAATTTTACGCCATTAAATACACCAGCAAACAACTATTTAAAAACCTATCAGTTAAACAATGGCGTAAGCCTGTTAGGTAAATATTATGCTTACGGAACCATATTAAATGGCCTAATCATTATTGATGAAGAGGGACGTATCGTTCAAAAAATCAATAAATCTAGTGGTTTACAAAACAATACGGTATTGAGTTTATATGCCGATAACGAACAAAATTTATGGACCGGACTTGATAATGGAATCGATCGGATCGAGCTAAACTCGCCACTCTATTTCTATTTTGATAAAACAGGACAATTTGGAACCGTCTACTCCAGTATTATTTTTAATGGCAAAATTTACCTGGGAACCAATCAAGGCTTATTTTACAGTGAATGGGCACCCAATAAAGAGCTATTATCTTTTAATTTTAGATTAATCCCCAATTCACAAGGTCAGGTTTGGGAATTGGCCATAATAGATAATGAACTGATTTGTGGCCATAATAATGGAACATTTAAAGTTCTTGGCGATAAAATTGAATGGATCTCTCATCCTAGCGGTGGCTGGACCATCAAGAAACTAAATTCGAGTCCAGATAATTTAATTCAAGGAACCTATACCGGACTTGCGCTCTTTACAAAGTCGCCAGCTTCCGGATTAAAATTTATTACAAAAATAGCTGGTTTCGATGCTCCATCCCGTTATGTAGAACAAGATAATAAGGGAGACGTTTGGGTTGCTCATGCTTACAAAGGATTGTATAAATTAACCCTAAATTCGGATTACACACGGGTTATCAGCACAAAGTATTTCGACGAAAAAAATGGCTTACCCGGAAATTACAACATTAATATTTTCAACTTAGAGAATAGAATTGTCTTTTCTTCTGATGTGGGTTTCTATACATACGATGAATTGAGCAACAAATTTACAAAGTATGAAGTTCTAAATAAAAAACTCGGTTCTTTCGCTACTTCAAATAAAATTATAAGTGCAGGCGATAAAAAATACTGGTTTATAAACCATGGCAAAACAGCTCTGGTTAACTTTACCGAACCTGGAAAAATAGAAATTGATTCAAATCAATTTAGTCTATTAGACGGAAGAATGGTTCAATATTATGAAAATATAAGCCGAATTAGCAATTCTATATATTTAATCAGTGTTGATGATGGTTTTGTTATTTATAATACCAGTCAAAATACTGCATCAAATAAACACAGGCTTCCATTAGTTTTAATCAGACGGGTGGATGATATCACGGATAAATACTTCACAATTAGTGAAACCGGTAATGATGATGGTCCAACAGAGATTCGTTATAGTAGAAACAACATTCGAATTTCCTTCGCACTGCCATATTACAGGCAAGCAAAGATTAAATATCAATATTATTTAGAAGGTTATTCTAAAGATTGGTCTGACTGGAGTTACGCTACACAAAAAGATTTCACCAACTTAGGCAGTGGAAATTATACATTTAAAGTAAGGGCAAAAACCGATGATTCATCCATAAGTGAGGTTACAACCTACGAGTTTACCATTTTAAGACCATGGTATTTAAATAATTGGGCAGTTCTCTTCTACCTAATCTTTGCTGTAATTGCTTTGATAATGGGTAAGAAAATTTACGAACGAAAACTTCAAAAGGACAGTCAAAAAATCAGCGATCGCCTAAAAACTGAGCAAGATGAAATTTTAAAACAGGAAGCTGAAGCAAATGAAAGGCAAATTCACAAACTTCAAACAGAAAAACTCCAGGCAGAACTGGCTTCTAAAAACAGGGAGTTGGCCAACTCTGCAATGACTTTGGTTTACAAGAATGAACTGCTTCAAAAACTAAGTGACGAGATTGCAAAGCTGAAGGATGAAAGTGGTAAGAAATTATCAGAAGATCAAACTCGAAAAATCCAGAAGGTTATTAATGATGGGATGAATGATGAACGAGATTGGCATTTGTTTGAAAACAGCTTTAATGAAGCCCATGAAAGTTTCTTTAAAAAGCTTAAAGCCCAACACCCGGATCTTGTACCCAACGATTTAAAACTCTGTGCATATTTAAGGATGAACATGAGCAGTAAAGAAATGTCTTCTTTGTTGAATATTACTTTAAGAGGAGTAGAAATTCGTCGATATCGGCTGCGCAAAAAATTAGAAGTACCACACGATAAAAACCTAACAGAATTTTTAATGGAGCTGTAATAAGCGCAAGATTTTTGCAATAAACTAGGGTGTTGCTAGGTCGGGAACGTTTGCATAAAATTCTAATCTTCTGAACATCTTTAAAAATTTTCATTTCTAGCACTACATCATTACCTCTCATAGACGAAAATTACACCCCACAAAACACTTGGTGTATTTTGTACACTTGTGTGTAGGTAATTATTCAGTTACAATTGCTAAAACTGCATTTTTGGCCCAAAATCCCAATTGGTTTTGGTTGTTGAGATATCCTACACATCCATATGATGTAATAATGTAGAGGTAGAAACACTTGCACAGTCAGAAAAACAACCTCACATTTAGCTTAACAATTAAACTAAATTTATAATAAGCATGAAAAGAATCTTTACAAGAATTTCTGTTCTAGCCGGAATTTGTTTACTCGCAATTAACGTAGCATTTGCGCAAAACATTACCGTAAAAGGTAGGGTAACAGATGGAGGCGACAAGTCGACCATTCCTAGCGTAAGCGTGTTGGTAAAGGGAACACAAAATGGCACACAAACAGATGCAACGGGTGCATTCAGCATCAACGCTCCGGCGAACGCAACATTGGTATTTACATATATTGGATATGTAACACAAGAAGTGCCGGTAAATAACCGTACAACTTTAAATATTGTACTTGCTTCAAATAGCCAACAACTCGATCAAGTAGTGGTTGTGGGTTATGGTACACAAAGAAAAATTGATGTTACTGGATCTGTAGCAACTGTTAAAGGGGAAGAAATTTCAAAGCAAGCTTCCGTTAATCCTATTAGTGCATTACAAGGTAAGGTTGCTGGGGTATCTATTACCAATAATGGAGCCCCAGGTTCATCTCCTCAAATCACGATTCGTGGTACAGGAACAATTTACGGTAATACAGGTGTTTTATATGTTGTAGACGGTGTTTGGTATGATGATGTAAGTTTTTTAAATCCAAGTGATATTGAAAACTTAAGTATATTGAAAGATGCATCTTCACAATCTATCTATGGTATTCGTGCTGCTAATGGTGTGGTTTTAATCACAACAAAAAAAGGCAAAACCGGCGATCCAGTTATTACATATAATGGATCAGTTGGTTTTAAAGCAGTAACCAATCAAGTTGAAATGGCCAATGCAACAGAATATGCTACCATTATCAATGAATTATCAGCCTCAAATGGAGCAAACCCATTATTTTCAAATCCTTCATCTTATGGAACTGGGACCAATTGGTATAATCAGGCATTTAGAAATGCATTGCAAACCAACCATCAGATTTCTGTAAATGGTGGTACAGAAAAAACAACTTATAACTTTTCTTTGGGATATACGAATGAAGATGGCATTGTTAAAACACAAAATTATCAGCGTTATACAGCAAAATTATCTAATGATTTTCAGGTTTTAAAGCCATTGAAAATTGGATATACCGTTTCAGGTACATCTATTAACACAAATGATATTGATGGTGGTATCTTCCGTCAATTATATGCTGCAGGCCCGGTAGTTCCAGTTTATTATGCGGATGGAAGCTATGGAGATGCAAATGACTTTAGTTTGGGAGGTGGTAATAACTTCAACCCTCAGGTTACCTTAGATTATTTTAACCAAAAATCTAAAAATTACCGTTTTAATGGTAACGTTTATGCAGAACTTACTTTTGCTAAAAATTTTACTTTCAGAACTAGTGCAGGTGCTGATTATGGTCAAAATGAGGTAAGAGGATATACGCCTGTTTATGCCGCCACTCAAGGCCAAAGAACAACTCAAAGTACTTTAAATATTAATAGATCAGAGACTAGAAATTGGATTCTCGAAAATACATTGACCTATAAAAACACATTCGGTGATCACAACATCACTGTTTTAGCGGGTACAACTGCTCAAAGAAGGAAATCCTATTACATTAATTCAACCGCATTTGATGTTCCATATTCAAGTGATGGAGATTTATACCTTTCATTGGGTACTGCAGCAACCCGAACGGTTGTTGATGGTGGAAGTTTAACTACATCAGCTTCTTATTTTGGACGAGTAAATTATTCATTTAAAGATCGTTATTTATTAAACGCAACCATTCGTAGGGATGGAGCATCACAATTTTATGGTGGTGGAGATCTTTGGGGTAACTTCCCTGCTATAGGTGCTGGTTGGGTTATTTCAAGTGAAGACTTCATGAAAGACCAGAAAGTAGTTAATTATTTAAAATTGAAAGGATCTTGGGGTAAAGTGGGTAATGCTGGTGTTCCCATTAATCCAACTACTTTAACTGTTGCTCAAGGCGGTAACCTTGTCGCTTTTTTCAATGGCGTTGGTTATACAGGTGCGAATGTTAACTCTTTAGTACCATCATTTTTAAACTGGGAACGCACTACAGGTACAGATATCGGATTAGAAGCTAGATTCTTAGACAATCGTTTAAGCATTGAAACTGGTGTTTACAATAAAAAAACTGAGCAGGCAATTTTCGAAATTCCCATCTTAACATCTATAGGTACAGCCTCTGGAACTTTAATCGGAAACCAGGCCGATTTTCAAAATCGAGGTTTCGAATTCTTAGCAACCTATGCCGATAGATCAAAAAGTGGTTTTAGTTATTCAGTTAGTGCAAACATTGGGATAAATAATAATAAAGTTTTATCAGTTGTAACAGGGCAAAATCCAATTTATGCCGGTGGTGCAGGTATCGCGAACGGTGCACTTGCAACCCGCACAATTCAGGGTGGGGCTATTGGCGAATTCTTTGGTTATAAAGTTGCTGGAATTTTCCAAACAGCTGCCGAAGTTGCTTCTTCAGCTCAAACAACCGCCAAACCAGGTGATTTCAGATACATTGACCAAAATGGCGATGGAATTATTGATGGTAAAGACAGAGTAGTTTTAGGTAATCCTAATCCAAAATATAGTTACGGTTTAAATACTACATTTGGTTTTAAAAACTTTGATCTAGCACTAGATTTACAAGGTGTAGCAGGTGTTGATGTATACAATGCAAATGTGGCTTACCGTTTCGGTAATGAGAATTTCAGTAAGGATTTTTATGACAATAGGTGGCATGGCGCCGGAACTTCAACAACCTACCCTTCTGCTAATGTAGGCTCTACTACAAACGCCGCTCCGAACTCATTCTACGTAGAAGACGGTTCATATATCCGCGTAAGAAATATTCAATTAGGTTACGCATTACCTTCTATGTTAATAAGCAAATGGAAAATGCAAAAAGTAAGAGTGTTTGTTGATGCTCAAAACGCAATAAACATTTTCGGTTATAAAGGATTTACTCCAGAAATTGGTGGTACCCCAACAAATGCGGGAATCGATGCTAGCGTTTATCCTTTATCAGCTACTTATAGATTAGGTCTTCAAGTTACTTTCTAATAAATAAAGCAATGAAAATAAATTATAAAAATAATTATATACAAAAGATTGGACTTATTGCTTTATGCTCCAGTCTATTAGTATTACCTGCATGTAAAAAAAGTTTTTTAGATGTAGATCCACAGGCACAACAACCTGCCGTAACCTTCTGGAAAACTCAGGATGATGCGACTAAGGCAGTAAATTCTATTTATGCCAATTTAAGAAGTTGGGAAAATACGGCTTTCCCTGCATTGGCGGTAGAAAGCATTGCGGGTGATGACGCTGAAAAAGGAAGTTCGGCTAATGATGCAAGTTATTTAAATGGTTTCGATGCTTTTACCGTTACCTCAACTGAAGGCCAATTGCAAGGTTTTTGGACTGGTCAATATCAAAACATCAATCTTTGCAATCAGGTATTAGATAACATACCTGCAATTAGTATGGATCCTAATCTTAAATCTCGCTATTTGGCCGAAGCTAAGTTTGTGCGAGCCTATTCATACTTCAGATTAGTTCGTGCGTTTGGTGATGTTCCATTACGATTAAACGTACCAAAAGATGCTTCCGAATTTAATATTCCTAGAACTCCAAAGGCTCAGGTTTATGCAGCAATCGAAAAGGATTTAAATGATGCAGCAACAGTATTGCCACAAGCTTATGCAGCAACTGATAAAGGTAGAGCTACAAAAGGTGCAGCTTTGGCACTGCATGCAAAAGTAGCTATGTATCAACAAAAATGGGCAGATGTATTATCCCTAACTAATTCGGTAATGACAATGGGTTATAGTCTTGTTCCCAACTATGAACAAAGCTTCCGTTTAAATAATGAAAATAGTACTGAGTCTGTATTTGAAATTCAATGTGAGATCATCCCAAGCATTGCAGGCTCAGCTACATCTCAGTATAGTCAAGTTCAAGGTGTTAGAGGTAGTGTTGCTGGCTGGGGCTTTAATGTACCGACTGCTGCCTTGGCCGCTGCTTATGAAACCGGCGACGTAAGAAGAGATGCAACGATTATTTTCAGAGGCGAAACGACTCCAGAAGGAGATGCAATTGATCCTAATGGAGATAATCCAATGTATAATCAAAAATCTTATGTTCCTTTCAGCTTAATCATAACTGGATTTAATGAAGGTGCGCAACAAAATGTTAGAGTTCTTCGCTACGCAGATGTTTTATTGATGAATGCTGAGGCGGCCAATGAGCAAGGGAATCCTACTTTAGCTAAAACTTCATTGAATCTCGTTCGTGCTCGTGCGAGAGGAGGGGTAGCGGGCGTGTTGCCTGATGTTACAACTTCTGATAAAGATGCCTTACGTACAGCGATTTGGAAAGAAAGACAAGTAGAATTGGCTATGGAATCCGATCGTTATTTTGATGTAATTCGTCAAGGTCGTGCTGCAACAGTATTTGGCCCAAAAGGCTGGAAAGCAAATAAAAATGAAGTTTGGCCAATCCCTTCTACAGAGATTGATAAAAGTGCAGGAACTTTAACACAAAACCCAGGTTATTAAACGCTTAATTTTAATAAAATGAAAATAAAATATTTTTTATTGATGGCAACTATAACCTTGGGGTTATCATCGTGCCAAAAAGAATTCGATCCTTCTACATACGCACCAGCGTTAAACATTGGTGGCTATACAAGTGCCAAGCAAGTTGCGACTAGCAATCTTGCAGCGTATTGGGCCTTTGATGGAAGCTTAATAGATAGTGTATCAAACGGAGGAGGGACTAATACTGGTACTAGTTACGGAACTGGGATTAAAGGGAAATCTTTACAAGGTGCAGCAAATAGTTATGTATTAAGTACGCCATCTACAAAAGTTACCGGCTTGACTAGTTTCACGTTAACAGAATGGATTAACACGCCACCTCCTTCAAATGGAATTATTGGTTTATTCAGTCTTTCCAACAAATCAGAATTTTGGGGAAATTTAGAAGTATTTGTAGAAAATGGAAGCACCAATGATAATGGAAAATTAAGAATTCATATCAATAAAGGCGGGGATAAAACTTATGCAGCTGATAATATTCTGAATCTTTTCGGAAAATGGACTGCATTAGCTATCTCTTACGATGCTACTTCAGGAAATGTTAAGGTATATGTAAATGGTTCGAGGGTTAGTGCCGGAACTGTAACGGGATTAACGGGTCCATTAGCTTTTACCAACTCAGGAAATTTGGTATTCGGAACTGTTCAATTCCAAACTACTCCAAGTCAAACAACCGGTACAACTAAACAAGATTGGGCAAGTTTTTTAACTGGTCAATTGGACGAGGTTAGAATTTACAATAAAGCTTTATCTGATGAGGAAGTTGGATTTTTATCAAAATTAGAAGCAAGAGGAAAGTAAAATATCCCAAATCTTATTAAGGCAATAAACAATTAAAGGGTTGCTATAATGGCAACCCTTTTTAACTCCCAAATGATGAGCAAACTATATTCTTATATTCTAATTCTATCCGTTTTCATTTTTGCCTGCAAAAAAAGCGATACCCCAACTCCTGTTGATCCAGTAACGCCACCATCATCCTACTCTTTTTCCGATCTTAAAGTAAACGGCACATACAGTGGCTTCACATATTATGGTTTAAACACTGCTCCAGTTGTTAAAATAACCTTTTCATCTCCTATTAACTTAACTTCCGTTAGCGGAAACATTACCTTAAATGATGCGAATGGCACAGCCATTGCATTCACTCCAACCTTAGAGAATAACGATAATACAGTTGTAATTACAACATCTACATTACAGCCGATTACTAAATATATTTTAACCGTTAATACGGGGCTTTTATCAAAAGCGGGCAATAAACTTCAAACGGCAATCACAGTAAATTTAATTACCGGTGTAGATGATACGGATAAATTTCCCCGCATTAGTGATGATGAACTTTTAACCTTGGTTCAAAAACAAACATTTAAATATTTCTGGGATTTTGGTCACCCGACTAGTGGCCTGGCTCGAGAAAGAAATTCCTCAGGCAATACGGTAACTTCAGGAGGTTCTGGTTTCGGAATTATGGCATTGGTTACCGGTATAAGCCGCAATTTTATTAGCAGAGCCGATGGACTTGCCCGTATGCAAAAAATTGTTGCCTTTTTAAAAACTGCCGAACGTTTCCATGGCGCTTATCCACATTGGTTAGATGGAAATACCGGAAAGGTTATTCCTTTTAGTACCAAAGACAATGGTGGTGATTTGGTAGAAACCTCTTATTTAATGGCGGGTTTAATTACTGCCCGTCAATATTTTAATGGTGCAGATGCTTCTGAAACCGCTTTAAGAAACGATATTAATTCTATTTACAATGGTGTGGAATGGAGCTGGTATCGTAAGGATAACAGTAACACTTTATATTGGCATTGGAGCCCGAATTACAACTGGGATATGAACCTACCCATCAAAGGCTGGAACGAATGTTTGGTAACTTATGTAATGGCGGCTGCATCGCCAACTTATTCAATACCAAAAACTGTTTATGATGCGGGCTGGGCTCAAAACGGTGCAATGAAAAACGGAAATACCTATTATGGTGTTCAGTTACCGCTTGGGCCTGCAAATGGAGGGCCACTATTCTTTTCACACTATTCTTTTATGGGAATTAACCCTACTGGCTTAGTTGATGCTTATGCCAATTACGAAACCCAAACAAAAGCGCATACTTTAATTAACTATAATTACTGCAAGGCAAATCCGCTTGGTTTTTACGGATATGGAGAAAATGTATGGGGCTTAACTGCTAGCGATATTCCAAACGGATATACGGCGAGTGCTCCTGGAAATGATGTTGGCGTAATTGCACCAACTGCGGCATTATCATCTATAGCTTATACACCAACTGAATCTATGCAGGCACTTAAATACTTCTATTATAAATTGGGTAACAAAACTTGGGGAGATTACGGGTTTTACGATGCATTTTCATTGCAAGATCAATGGTTTGCATCTTCTACACTTGCAATCGATCAGGGTCCAATTATCGTAATGATAGAAAATTATAGATCTAAATTGATCTGGAACTTATTTATGAGTGCACCTGAAGTAAAAGCCGGCATGAAAAATCTCGGTTTCAGTAGTCCAAATCTCTAACATCCCTTTATACATCCAATGAAAATTGCATTCCAACATTTCCTGTTTTTGGTTTTAACGGCTTTAACCTGTTCATCCTGTGCCCAAAAAGTTAAGGAAACTTATAATCCCGACTTAACCATAAGGAAAAACCTTTCAGATGATCAGTTATTGGATTTGGTGGAGCAACAAACCTTCCAGTACTTTTGGGATGGTGCCGAGCCAACTTCTGGCGCCGCTAGAGAACGCTTTCACGTCGATAATATTTATCCTGATAACGATAAGAGCACAGTGGCAACTGGTGCCACAGGCTTTGGCTTAATGTCTATTTTAAGCGGAATAGATCGAGGTTATGTAACCAAAAAAGAAGGTTTAGAAAGGTTAAATAAAATACTTGACTTCTTGGCAAAAGCAGATCGTTTTCACGGTGCTTGGTCTCATTGGATTTATGGCGAAACGGCAAAGGTTCATCCTTTCGGAAAAAAAGATAATGGTGGTGATCTTGTGGAAAGTTCATTCGTTGCGCAATCGTTAATCTGTATTAATGCCTACTACAAAAACGGTAGTGCAGAAGAAAAAGCCCTAGCAAAAAAGGCTGACGATTTATGGAAAGGCATCGATTTTAACTGGTATAGAAATGGCAATCAAAATGTACTTTATTGGCATTGGTCGCCAGAATATAAATGGGAAATGAATTTTCCCGTTAAAGGCTATAACGAATGTTTAATCATGTATGTATTAGCAGCCTCCTCTCCAACACATGCGGTTCCTGCTGAAGTTTATCACCAGGGCTGGGCTAGAAACGGAGAGATTAAAACCAAATTTGAATTATACGGACATCCGTTTACTTTAGATTATCAAGGGCAAAAGAACTCTGTTGGACCACTATTTTGGGCGCATTATTCGTATCTGGGATTAAATCCGAAAGGTTTAAAAGATCAATATGCAGATTATTGGGCAAACAACGTAAATCAAACTTTGGCCATCCACGATTATTGTGTTGCCAATCCAAAAGGCTTTAAAGGCTATGGCGAAAATAATTGGGGACTGACTGCTAGCTATTCTGTTAAAGGTTATGCGGCTCACAATCCTCAAGAAGATTTCGGTGTAATCTCCCCTACCGCAGCCATTTCGTCTCTTCCGTATACTCCAAAAGAATCAATGAAAGTGATTAGACATTTGTATGAAAATTTAGGAGATAAAGTTTGGGGGAAATACGGATTTTATGATGCCTTTTCAGAAACTGATAACTGGTATCCTAAACGATACTTAGGAATTGATCAGGGTCCGATGGTGGTGATGATTGAAAATTATAGATCAGGATTGCTTTGGAAACTATTTATGAGTAATCCTGATGTACAGAAAGGTTTAATAAAATTAGGTTTTGAAAGCCCGGAGATAAAATAAATCGTCATTGCGAGGCACGAAGCAATCTTACTCACAAATGAGATTGCTTCGTGCCTCGCAATGACGGAGCAATATAGTTTACAACATGAGAAAAACCTTACTTACACTTTTCTACTTAACAACATTTATAAGCGTTTTTGCTCAAAAGCAGAAAACCTATTGTAATCCTATTAACGTAGATTATGGCTATACCCCTTTCGAATCTTTTACCGAATGGGGCAAGCATCGTGCAACGGCTGATCCAGTGATTGTAAACTACAAAGGTGAATTTTTACTTTTTAGCACGAATCAATGGGGTTATTGGCATAGCTCTGATATGTTGAACTGGAAATTTATAGAACGTAAATTTCTTCGTCCATGGAATAAAACAAAAGATGAACTTTGCGCACCGGGTGTAGGCATTATTGGCGATACCGTTGTTGTTTTCGGAAGCACTTATACCAAAAACTTTACACTTTGGGGAAGCACAGATCCAATGGGCAACAAATGGTTTCCACTTGTCGATTCTCTAGAAATTGGTGGCTGGGATCCAGCATTTTTTACTGATGACGATGGCAAATTTTATATGTACAACGGAAGCAGCAACAATTATCCAATGTATGGTGTAGAGTTAGATCGTAAAACTTTTCAACCTAAAGGAACGCGTACCCCAATGTATTTGCTCCAAAGCTGGAGGTATGGATGGCAACGCTTTGGTGAATATATGGACGATACTTTTCTTGATCCATTTGCAGAAGGCGCATGGATGACAAAACATAACGGCAAATATTATTTCCAATATGGTGCTCCCGGCACCGAATTTAGCGGCTATTCAGATGGTGTAGTTGTTGGAAGCAAGCCCTTATTTGATGGCATACAAGCTACTCCACAATCTGATCCGTTAAGTTATAAGGGGGGTGGTTTTTCTCGTGGTGCAGGTCATGGTGCAACTTTTCAGGATAACAATAAAAACTACTGGCACATTTCTACAAGCATTATTTGTGTGAAAAACACTTGGGAACGCAGAATGGGAATTTGGCCAACAGGTTTTGATCAAGACGATGTAATGTGGACGAATACGGCATTTGGCGATTATCCGCTTTATTTACCATCAGAAAGAAAAGAAAATGGCCCTGCTGGCCCAGGTTGGATGTTAATTAATTACAAAAAACCAGTTACAGTATCTTCTACACTTGGAAGTTTTAATGCGAATAATGCTGTTGATGAAAGTATAAAAACCTATTGGAGCGCAAAAACGGCCAACAATGGTGAATGGATTCAAACCGATTTGGGAAGTGTATCAACGGTTAATGCAATCCAGATTAATTATGCAGATCAAGATGCTGAATTTATAGGCAAACAGATCGGAATCTATCATCAATACAAAATTCTTTCATCGCTTGATGGAAAAAAATGGACAATGCTGGTTGATAAAAGCCAGAACAAAACTGATGTTCCTCATGATTATATCGAATTAGACAAACCGATAAAAACAAGATTTATAAAAATGGTAAACATCCATATGCCTACGGGCAAGTTCGCCATCAGCGGTTTACGTGTATTTGGAAATGGAAATGGCGAAAAACCAACTCAGGTAAAAAACCTAATCGTTTTAAGAACCGAAAAAGACAAGCGGAGCGCCTACATAAAATGGCAACCTGTTAATAATGCTTTTGCCTATAATTTGTATTATGGAACAGCACCAGATAAGTTATACAACTGCATTATGATCCATGATTTTAACGAATATTGGTTTAAGGCAATGGACAGTCAAAAAGCTTACTACTTTTCTATAGAAGCGATAAATGAGAATGGCGTATCTGCAAAAACCGTAGTAAAAAAAATTGATTAAATTTTAAAAGAATAAACACATATATAATGAATAGAGCGAACATCCTAGTTGTTTTTTTAACAATTCTTGCACTGAATGCTTCAGCGCAAACCAAAAAACCAGTTTCTGCCGAAGAAGCGAAAATGAATACCTTCATTAATAACTTGTTGGCAAAAATGACCGTTGATGAAAAAATCGGTCAACTCAATTTACCGAGTTCGGGAGATATTACAACCGGCCAGGCCAATAGCAGTGATATTGCAAAGAAAATTAAAGATGGGCAAGTAGGTGGTTTATTTAATATTAAAGGTGTCGAAAAAATCAAAGCTGTTCAAAAAGTTGCTGTAGAAAATAGTCGAATGAAAATTCCCTTATTATTCGGAATGGATGTAATTCATGGATACAATACCGTTTTTCCCATTCCATTAGGTTTGAGCTGTACTTGGGATATGAATGCCGTTCAAAAATCGGCAAGGGTTGCTGCAATTGAGGCCAGTGCCAGCGGCATTAACTGGACTTTCTCTCCTATGGTAGATATTTCTCGCGATCCACGTTGGGGTAGAATCTCGGAAGGGAGCGGTGAAGACGCTTATTTAGGATCGCAGATTGCAAAAGCTATGGTTATAGGCTATCAAGGTAAATTACAGGCAAACAATGAAATTTTGGCCTGTGTTAAACATTATGCCTTATATGGTGCTGCCGAAGGTGGTAGAGATTACAATACTACTGACATGAGTAAAGTTAGAATGTACAATGAATACCTTCCTCCATATAAAGCAGCTGTAGATGCTGGCGCTGCAAGTATTATGGCCTCATTTAACGAGGTTGATGGTATCCCTGCAACGGGGAGCAAGTGGTTAATGACAGAAGTACTTCGTAATCAATGGGGCTTTAAAGGTTTTGTAGTAACAGATTATACTGGTATACCAGAAATGATTGCTCACGGAATGGGCGATCTACAAACTGTATCAGCTTTGGCCTTAAATGCAGGCGTTGATATGGATATGGTTGGAGAAGGTTTTTTAGGTACATTAAAAAAATCTTTATCGGAGAAAAAAGTTACCCTTCAACAAATCGATAATGCGTGTAGACTAGTTCTTCAAGCAAAATATAAATTAGGTTTATTTGCAGATCCATATAAGTTTTGTGATGCTCAGAGAGCTGAAAAAGAAGTTTTCAGTCCTGAAAATCGTCAAATTGCTAGGGAGGTTTCTGCAGAAAGTTTCGTTTTATTAAAGAACGACAATAATATTTTACCGCTTAAAAAAACTGGAACGATTGGATTAATTGGCCCATTGGCAGATAACACGGCAAACATGTATGGTACTTGGAGCGTTGCTGCTTTGTTTGATAAATCGGTTACAGTACTTCAAGGCTTAAAAAATGCTTTGGGTAATGATGCTAAAATATTAACGGCTCGTGGATCTAATTTTTTGGCAGATTCTACAATTGAGCATCGCTACGTTAATATCCATAATCCAACTTACGTCCGCGATCCAAGAAGCGAAGCTGACATGATTAAAGAAGCATTAAAAGTTGCAGAAAAATCGGATGTAGTTGTTGCTGTAATGGGCGAAGGATCTGAATTTACAGGAGAAAGCAGCAGTGTTACCAATATCGAGATTCCTCAAACACAGAAAAATTTATTAAAAGAATTGGCTAAAACAGGTAAACCATTTGTATTGGTTATGTTTACAGGTCGCCCGTTGGCTTTGAAATGGGAAAATGAAAATATTCCAGCAATTTTAAATGTTTGGTTTCCAGGAAGTGAAGCAGGAAATTCAATTGCCGACGTACTTTTTGGCCATGTTAATCCATCAGGAAAATTAAGCACAACTTTCCCACAAAATGTTGGCCAGGTTCCGTTGTATTATGCACACAAAAACACTGGTAGACCACTAGCAGAAGGAAAATGGTTTGAGAAATTCCGTTCCAACTATTTAGATGTTAGCAACGATCCATTGTTCCCATTTGGTTATGGCCTGAGTTATACATCTTTTAGTTACAGCGATATTAAATTAAGTTCGAATACTTTAACCAAAGGTAAATCCATCACAGCCTCGGTTACCTTAACAAATACAGGAAAATATGAGGGAAAAGAAGTTGTGCAACTGTATATCAGAGATTTAGTGGGCAGCATTACACGTCCGGTTAAGGAGCTTAAAGGTTTCCAAAAAATTAATTTAAAAGCAGGAGAAAGTAAACAGGTAACGTTCAACATATCAGAAAATGATCTTAAATTCTACAACTCAGATTTAAAATTTGTTGCAGAACCGGGTGATTTTAAATTATTTATTGGCACAAACTCACGTGATGTTAAGGAAACAGCATTCACATTGAAATAAAATATTATTAGGTTGGTTATGAACCCCAGACTGTTGCAAAATAGCTGGGGTTTTTTAATTTTGTTTTATGAAGAATATATTTCTAACCATTAGTCTTCTCTTTTTCGCATTTATTTTAAGGGCTCAGGATTTTAAAAAGTACGATAAAGGAAGTTTTATAAAAGGCAAAGACTCTATTTACTATAGAATTTTATTCCCAGAAAATTTTAACCCAGCTGAAAAATACCCTATTGTTTTCTTTCTACATGGCAGTGGCGAAAGGGGGAGCGATAATGAAAAACAATTGGCTCATGGTGGCAATCTATTTCTTAAGGATGATGTTCGTAAGAATTTTCCTGCCATAGTGGTTTTTCCTCAATGCCCTGATAATGACTTTTGGGCAAACATCAATAATACAAAGGATGAAAATGGTAAGCGAAAAATAACGTTTGTAGAAGGTGGCAAACCCACAAAAGCCATGCATGCACTGGTTGGTATGGTTAAAGATTTCTTGAAAAAACCTTTTGTTAATAAAGAGCAGGTTTATGTAGGCGGTTTATCTATGGGCGGAATGGGCACATTTGAACTGCTTCGACGTAAGCGGAATACTTTCGCAGCTGCAATTTCAATTTGTGGTGGCGACAATACCAACAACATAAAGAAATATCAAAAAGTGCCACTATGGATTTTTCATGGAGCAAAGGATGATGTTGTTGATCCTGCCTTTTCTATGGTTATTGCCGAGCGCTTAAAAACTGTAGGCGATGAGGTTAAATTTAGCCTGTACCCTAACGCCAACCACAACAGTTGGGATAGTGCCTTTGCAGAGCCAGAATTATTGCCTTGGTTGTTTAGTCATAAGAAATAGTCATCAACCTCGTAGGTTTTAAAAACCTACGAGGTTTAAATATCAAATTTAGCTAGTTTTTCATTGGATAATCTGATGTGCTTATCAAGATGATACTCTATAAAAAAGAGTAAACCGCCAAACCATGTAATAACTTCATTTCTACTTAACATGGTAGGTTTTGAAGATATGATTGTTTTATAAGAAGAATACTTATAATCTCTAAAATCTTTTGAAATTCCGTGCTTTTGTGGATTTGCGTGGATGTAATAAATTAGTTCCGTTAAATAGAATTCGTCATCTATTTTTTCCTTTTAAACCTTTCTTCAAATAGTTTTCCAGTACGGTTATATTTTTTATTGTAAGCTTTAGCATAGGCATTAAAAATATTCGAGAAGCTTTGTTCGTATTTTATCTCATTATTTTCATTCTCTTTTATCTTTATTAAAAGATGAAAATGATTATTTAAGAGACAATAAGCATAAATTTCAGCTATTGGTGAAATATGCTTTTTTAATAATATCAAAAAGTACAGAAAATTCTCCTCTTCCTTAAAGATAACCTCACTGTTATTTCCGCGATTGTAGATGTGGTAAAAACATCCGTGTTCAAGTTGAAGAGCATTAATCATATTTAAACTTAAATAATTTGCTGTTCAAATCAAACCTCGTAGGTTTTAAAAACCTACGAGGTTTAAAACAAAAAAGGCTTGAGAAAAAATCCTCAAGCCTTTTTAACAATATTCAATTAATTCTATTCAGCCATGTTATGATAAACCGCCTGAACATCATCATCTTCCTCCAACTTATCAATCAGTTTTAAAACATCCAAAGCTTGTTCTTCTGTAACTTCGTGATGAGAAAGTGCGATGCGCTCTAATTTAGAGCTTTTCAGTTCAATTCCTTTCTCTTCCAAAGCCTTTTGTAAAGGTCCGAAGTTTTCAAAAGTACCTTGCGCTACTACAATATCATTTCCTTCTTCATCTGCCTCTACATACAATTCTTCCAAACCAGCGTCGATCAATTCGAATTCCAGTTCTTCCAAATCCAAACCATCAACAGGCACAAAACGGAAAATTGATTTACGGTTGAAAACAAAATCCAAAGATCCTGTTTTACCAAGCGATCCGTCTGTTTTATTAAAGTAGCTTCTTACGTTAGCCACTGTACGGTTGGTATTATCTGTAGCGGTTTCAATTAAAACGGCAACACCATGAGGGGCGTAACCTTCGTAAACAATTTCCTCATAATTCGCCATAGATTTATCAGAAGCACGTTTTATTGCAGCCTCTACCCTATCTTTAGGCATGTTTACAGCTTTAGCATTTTGCATTGCAGTGCGTAAACGCGAGTTGGTTTCTGGATGAGGCCCAGATTCCTTAACCGCCATTACAATATCTTTGCCTATACGCGTAAACTGAACCGCCATTTTGGCCCAACGCTTAAATTTTCTTTCTTTTCTAAATTCGAATGCTCTTCCCATTTTTTAGTATTAAGTATTTATTATTAAGAAGGGTTAATTGTTCAAATTGCTTAAACCGTTTAACTGATACTTAATAACGATTAACCGACTAAACAGTTAACCAATTTTACTCTTTTTATTTTTTTAAATTATTTAACATGTCTATTGTGAGTTTAGATAAATCGAACTCTGGTTTCCAATTCCAATCTTTAGTTGCATAACTGTCATCGATAGAACGAGGCCAGCTATTTGCAATTTGCTGGCGTGGATCATTTTCAGCTGTGTAAGATAAAGTAAAATTTGGAATATGTTTTCTGATTTCTGCCGCTAAAACTTCTGGAGTAAAACTAACGCCACCAAAGTTATAGCTGCTCCGAACAGAAATTTGATCTGCAGGTGCATCCATCAATTCAATCGTTCCTCGAATGGCATCATCCATATACATCATCGGCAATTCAGTATCAGCATTTAAGAAACTCTGATAACTTCCCTTTTTTAATGCATCATGAAAAATATGAATTGCATAATCGGTAGTTCCACCGCCTGGCGCTGCTTTCCAGCTAATTAATCCTGGGTAACGGATACTTCGAACATCTAAACCATATTTTTGATTGTAATATTCGCACCATCTTTCTCCAGCCAATTTACTAATTCCATATACCGTATTTGGATCCATAATACAATATTGCGAAGTATTGTCTTTTGGAGAATTTGGACCAAAAACAGCGATGGAGCTTGGCCAATATACTTTTGCGGTTTTGTATTCTAGGGCAAGATCGAGCACATTAAGCAAACCGTTCATATTTAAATCCCAAGCTAATTTTGGATTTTGCTCTCCTGTTGCAGATAACAATGCAGCCAAAAGATAAACTTGAGTAGGCTTATATTTTTGAAAGATCCCTTTAATCATCTCCTTATCCAACACGTTTACAAATTCGAATGGAGCTGAGTTTTTAATGTCATAATCCGGCCTACGAATATCGCATGCAACTACATGATCATCGCCATATATTTTACGTAACATGGTAACCAGCTCGGTACCGATTTGCCCGTTAGAGCCCAAAACAACAATTTTTTCCTGCATAGTATTTTTAGAGAATGAGCAAAGGTAAAAAAATGGCATAAAATCTTTAACAAACCTGCGGAATATTTGGCATTGTTTTCAAAAATAAAAAAAGCAATTATCCGGTTCGATCAAACGATTGTTCTTTAAATAAAAATTTTACGAAAACGTTTTAGTAATATTCCAAACTTAGCGCACCTCATTTATTTAGAATAATTCTATTCGGTAACAATCGCATTGCAGACTAATAAATTAACCCATAAGAGTTAAAAATTATGGCTTATTTTTTCTAATATTACCTATTAAACACAATGACAACCAATATATAAATACATAAAAACGATGCACAGAAGAGAAGCACTCAAAAACGTCGCTTTCTTGCTGGGAGGAGCAATCTCCGCAAGTACAATGGGCGTTTTATTTGAAAGTTTTACGCTCCCTGAAAACGAAAAAAACTTCGTATCCTATTCTTTGCAGGATGAAAAAATCTTTGCCGAATTTGCTGATGTTATTGTACCAACCACCAAATCATCGGCTGGTGCCAAGGCTGCTGGATTAGGAAAATTTATTCCGATGATGATGCAAGATTGCTACCCTGCAAAAATGCAAGAATCTTTTGCTCAGGGCTTCAAAGATTTACAGGCCAAATCAGAGAAAGATTTTAGCAAGAAATATCTTGAACTAACTCCGGCAGAAAGAACAAAATTGATGATCGATTTGAGGGCAATTTCTTTAGCCCAAAAGGAAACCAAATCCGAAGAGAATAAAGATTTAGTTTACTTCTTTACAACCGCTAGAGATTTAACTTTGCTAGGTTATTATTCATCAGAAATTGGTTGTACCAAAGCCCGTGAGTATGTGCTCGTTCCTGGGCGATACGATGGGAATACTAAATTAAAACCCGGACAAAAATCTTGGGCAACCTAGTTTAAACTACAACGACAAAACATCATGAATTTAAATATAAATTTAAAAGAAGAGAATACCTACGATGCTATTGTTATAGGATCGGGAATTAGTGGTGGCTGGGCCGCAAAAGAGCTTACAGAAAAGGGATTGCGTGTGATTATGCTCGAAAGAGGAATGAATATTGAGCACATTACCGGTTACGAAACAGCGATGAAAAGTCCCTGGGAGTTTAAGCATGCGGGTAAATTAACAGAAGAACAAAAGCGCACACACCCTGTACAAAAAAGGGATTATCCATATCAGGAAGCAAACGAGAAATGGTGGGTAAACGATCTGGAATGTCCTTACACAGAAGATAAACGCTTTGATTGGTATCGTGGATTTCATGTGGGTGGAAAATCGCTGATGTGGGGTCGCCAGAGTTACCGTTTTAGTGACCATAATTTCGAAGACAATGCAAAAGATGGACATGGAACCGATTGGCCCATTCGTTATGCAGAGCTTTCTCCATGGTATGATTATGCAGAGCGATTTGCAGGAATTAGTGGCTCTAAAGAAAATTGGCCATTATGTCCTGATGGGCAATTTCTTCCTCCAATGGATTTAAACGTGGTGGAAAAATCGGTTAAAGCCCGTATTGAAGAACACTATAAAAGAGAACGAATAATGATGATTGGCCGTACTGCAAACTTAACCGTTCCGCATAAAGGCCGTGGAAATTGTCAATACAGAAATTTGTGTAGCCGTGGTTGTCCTTTTGGGGCTTACTTCAGTACACAGTCTTCTACCCTGCCAGCTGCAATGGCTACCAAAAGACTTACTGTTAGACCTTATTCTATCGTGAATCATATCATTTACGATAAGGATACCAAAAAAGCAAAAGGTGTAATGGTTATCGATGCGGAAACCAATAAAGAAATGGAATTTTATGCCAAAATCGTTTTCGTAAACGGTTCTACCTTAGGTTCTACTTTCGTATTGTTAAATTCTACTTCCGAGGCTCATCCTAATGGTTTAGGAAACGGTAGTGGTCAACTGGGTCACAACCTAATGGATCACCATTTCCGTTGCGGCGCATCTGGTGAGGCTGAGGGTTTTGATGATAAATATACTTACGGTCGCCGTGCAAACGGAATCTACGTTCCGCGTTATCAAAATGTAAATAACGATAAACGTGAATATTTACGTGGTTTCGGTTATCAAGGTGGGGCAAGCAGAAGCAATTGGCAAAACGATGTTGCAGAACTATCGTTCGGCGCTGGTTTGAAAGAAAAAATGACCAAACCGGGCAAATGGACAATGGGTTTAGGCGGTTTCGGAGAAATGCTGCCGTATTATGAAAACAGAGTTTACATCGATAAAACCAAAAAAGATAAATGGGGCCAGCCGGTATTGGCAATTGATTGCGAATACAAAGAAAACGAGAAGAAAATGCGTGTAGACATGATGAATGATGCAGCCGAAATGTTGGAGGCAGCAGGCATGAAAAATGTTAAAACGTATGATAATGGTTGTTATCCGGGTATGGCCATTCACGAACAGGGAACAGCAAGAATGGGTAACGATCCTAAAACTTCAGTTCTGAATAAATGGAACCAAATGCACGAGGTTAAAAACGTTTTCGTTACCGACGGATCGTGTATGCCATCAATCGCCTGTCAAAATCCGTCATTAACATTCATGGCTTTAACCGCTCGTGCATGTGATTATGCGGTTAAAGAATTAAAGAAAAACAACATCTAGACGAGGTAAAAGGCGTAAGATTATGGCATGAGGGGAATAACCCTAAATCCTACACTTACGCCTCATCCCTTTTATAAAAATGAGAAGAAAATTGAGAATGGGCATGATAGGCGGGGGAAAAGACGCTTTTATCGGTGCCGTACATCGTTTAGCCGCCAACATGGATGGTTTAATTGAACTTAATGCAGGTGCCTTAAGCGTAAACCCCGAAGTTGGCTATGAATCTGGAAAACTTCTTTTTCTCCCAGATCACAAAATCTACAAAAATTACGAAGAAATGCTCACTAAAGAAAGTGAGTTGCCAGCCGAAGAAAGAATTGATTTCGTAACCATTGTTACTCCAAACTTTGCCCACTTTGCGCCAGCAATGATGGCGCTTGATAAAGGTTTTAATGTGGTAATCGAAAAGCCAATGACTTTAACTTTAGACGAAGCAAAACAATTAAAAGCCAAAGTTGATGAAACTGGATTAACACTTTGCCTAACACATACTTATTCTGGTTATCCAATGGTTAAACAGGCCAGGCAAATGGTTAGCGAAGGTTTACTAGGATCGATCAGAAAAATAATGGTTGAATATCCACAAGGCTGGTTAAGTACCTTATCAGAACGCGAAGGAAATGCACAGGCTGCTTGGCGTACAGATCCTGCAAAAACCGGAAAAAGCGGAAGCATGGGCGATATCGGTACACATGCAGCTCATTTAGCGGAATACATTTCTGGATTAAAAATCTCAAAAATCTGTGCAGATTTAAATATTGTTGTTCCGGGAAGAGCAATAGACGATGATGGAAATGTGCTCTTGAAATTTGATAATGGATCAAACGGTGTTTTGGTTGCTTCGCAAATTGCAGCTGGTGAAGAAAATGCCTTAAAAATTAAGGTTTACGGAGAAAAAGGCGGCATGGAATGGCACCAAATGGAACCGAATACCTTAATTGTAAAATGGTCTAATGCGCCCGCTCAGATCTACAGAACAGGTAATGGCTACATGGGCAGTTTCGCTCAGCACAATACCAGAACGCCCGGGGGTCATCCCGAAGGATATTTGGAAGCCTTTGCAAATATTTATAAAAACTTCGCCCTAACCGTTGATGCTAAACTAAATAACGAAACGCCGACAGCTGAAATGTTAGATTTTCCAAATGCTGATGACGGAATTAGAGGAATGGCCTTTATTGAAAATGTAGTGGCTTCTAGTCAGTCAGATCAGAAATGGACAGATTATAAAATTTAATAAACAATGACAACTATAAAAGGACCAGCGGTTTTTCTAGCTCAGTTCATCAGTGATGAAGCACCGTTTAACTCATTGGATAATATCTGTAAATGGGCAGCCGATTTAGGTTTCAAAGGCATTCAAATGCCAACTTTGGATGCTAGATTCATCGACTTGCAAAAAGTTGCCGAAAGCAAAACCTATGCAGACGAATTAAAAGGCAAAATCGCTTCTTACGGATTAGAAATTACAGAACTTTCTACGCACCTTCAAGGTCAGTTGGTTGCTGTACACCCTGCATACGATGATTTATTTGATGCTTTTGCACCAAAAGAAGTTCATAAAAAACCAAAAGCCAGAACAGAATGGGCTGTTCAGCAAATGAAATATGCAGCAAAGGCATCACAAAACTTGGGTTTAAATGCCCACGCAACTTTTAGTGGTTCATTATTATGGCAATATTTTCATCCCTGGCCACAACGCCCGCAAGGTTTGGTAGAAGAAGGATTTGCAGAACTGGCAAAACGCTGGATGCCAATTTTGAACGAGTTTGATCAATGCGGTGTGGATGTTTGCTATGAAATTCATCCAGGTGAGGATTTATTCGATGGAGAAACTTACGAAATGTTTTTAGAAGCCGTTAATAATCATCCTCGGGCGTGCTTATTGTATGACCCATCTCACTTTGTGTTGCAACAATTAGATTACATTCAATACATCGATTTTTACCACGAAAGAATCAAAGCCTTCCATGTTAAAGATGCAGAATTTAACCCTACAGGCAAGCAGGGCACTTTTGGAGGTTACCAAAGTTGGGCAAATCGTGCTGGCCGTTATCGTTCTCCAGGAGATGGACAGGTTGATTTTAAAACCATTTTTAGTAAATTGGCTCAATATGATTTTAAAGGCTGGGCAGTTATGGAGTGGGAATGTTGCATTAAAAATCAACAGGATGGTGCTAGAGAAGGCTCAGAGTTTATTAAAAATCACATCATAAAGGTAACAGATAAAGCTTTTGATGATTTTGCAGCATCAGGAAGTGATAGCGATTTTAACAAAAAAATATTAGGTTTATAAAATTAAATAAAACACACACCACAATGAAAATCTACTAAATGGAGTTATTTATATAAAACGATTTAGCAGACTGAATTCTTTAAAAACTACAAAACACATGAAAAAAACATTTTTAATCTTAGGGGCTGTAGTCATTTTTATGGCATCCTTCACCAAAGCAGATTTAACAAAAGAAAAGACAACTGTTGCTACTGCAACCTTAAAAAGCCATGCTTTTCAAACGAGTGCTGGCGAGAAATTAATTAACAAATCGGATTGCATGGGTTGCCACAATAAAACCAATAAAATTATCGGCCCGGCTTATGTAGATGTTGCAAAAAAATATCCGGCAACAGAAAAAAACATCAATACTTTGGCAGATAAAATTATCAAAGGCGGAACAGGTGTTTGGGGTACAATGCCAATGACAGCGCACCCAACCGTTAAAAAAGACGATGCAAAACTAATGGTGAAATATATTTTATCATTAAAAAAATAAGATAATTAGTTTCAAATCTCAACTACTAAAATGAAAACAGAGCAAGAAAATAAAAACGCGAGTAACCGCCGCGATTTTATTAAAACCAGCGCAATCGCAGCCGCTGCATTTATGATTGTTCCACGCCATGTTTTGGGTGGAAAAGGCTTTTTAGCACCTAGCGATCGCCTTTTAGTTGCCGGTATTGGTGCTGGAGGTAAAGGAGAAAGTGATATTTCTATGTTCGCTAAAAGCGGGAAAGCAGACATCGCATTTTTGTGCGATGTAGATGATCGCCGAGCAGCTAACAGTGTAAAAGCTTTTCCAAAGGCAAAATATTACAAAGACTGGCGTGAATTGCTAGATAAGGAGCACAAAAACATTGATGCTGTTTCTGTTTCTACACCCGATCATAACCATGCGATTATAGCCTTGGCGGCCATGCAGTTAGGAAAACATGTTTATGTTCAAAAACCGTTAACCCACGATATTTATGAGGCCCGAATTTTAACGGCTGCCGCAAAAAAATATAAAGTAGTTACCCAAATGGGAAATCAGGGTGCATCTAACGATGGGCCAAGACAAATGAAAGAGTGGTACGAAGCTGGCTTAATTGGCGACGTACATACTGTTTACGCCTGGACCAACCGCCCGGTTTGGCCTCAAGGCATTCCATGGCCGAGTAAAAAAGCAGAAATTCCTAAAGAATTAGACTGGAATTTATGGTTGGGTACAGCTCCCGAGAAAGATTTTGTTGATAAATTGGTTCCTTTTAACTGGCGTGGCTGGTGGGATTATGGAACAGGTGCACTTGGAGATATGGGGTGCCACCTAATTGAAGCGCCTTTTAGTGTATTAAATTTAAAATATGCCAAAGAGGTAGAAGCAAGTGTGGGTTCTGTTTATGTTGATGAATTTAAACGAGGCTATTTCCCAGAAAGTTGCCCTCCATCAAGCCATGTAACCTTAAAATTCCCTAAAACAAATAAAACCAAAGGCGATGTGACTTTACATTGGATGGACGGTGGAATTCAACCTGAACGCCCGGAAGAATTAGAAGCAAATGAAACTTTTGGCGATGGTGGAAACGGAACATTATTTATTGGTACAAAAGGCAAAATGATGTCTGAAACTTATAGCGCAAATCCTAAATTATTGCCTTTAAGCAAAAATAAAGACATTAAAGTTGCACCAAAATATGCTCGCGTACCTGACGGTGCTAACGGACACTACAAACAATGGGTAGAGGCTGCAATTGCTGGTTACGGCAAACAAGAAGTAAGCTCGCCATTTGAAATTGCTGGTCCATTAACAGAGGCGTTATTGATGGCAAACTTGGCCATTAGAAGTTTCGATATTCAAAAAACAGTTGGTGGTAAAACAACGTACCCAGGCAGATATACAAAAATGCTTTGGGATAACGACAACATGAAAGTAACCAACTTTGACGAAGCAAACCAATTTGTTAAACGAGAATACCGCAAGGGCTGGAACAACTTAACTCTTTAATTAATAAATATTCTTCATTGCCAGTTACCAAGCAATCCCACAACGGGCAAAGGGTTCAGAAAATCTTCTGCATTAAGATTGCTTCGTACCTCGCAATGACGACAAATGAAACAAAATGAAAAAAATCATTCTTTCTGCTTGCATCCTATTAGCAGTAACACAAATAACAAAAGCTCAAAAAGGTTTTAAGCCCTTATTTGATGGCAAAACCACAACAGGTTGGCATACGTATAACAAAACATCCGTTGGCAGTGCCTGGCAAGTTCAAGATGGTGCACTTCACTTAGATTTGGCAACCAAAGGCAAAGATGGTGGTGGCGATTTAGTTACCGATAAAGAATACGGAGATTTTCACTTAAAATACGAGTGGAAAGTTGCTCCAAAGGCTAATAGCGGATTAATTTTTTACGTTCACGAAGAACCAAAATATGGCGCTACTTACTCTACAGGTTTAGAAATGCAGGTTATTGATAATGACGGGCATCCAGATGGAAAATTCCCAAAACACCGTGCTGGTGACCTGTATGACTTGGTAAAAAGTTCTTCTGAACCGGTAAAACCTGTTGGGGAGTGGAATAAAGCAGAAATCATTAGTAAAAAAGGTAAACTAACCTTAATTTTAAATGGTGTAACGGTTGTACAAACTACCCTTTGGGATGAAAACTGGAAAGGAATTGTTGCGGCAAGTAAGTTTGCAACGTGGAAAGATTGGGGAATATTTAAAACCGGTAAAATCGCTTTGCAGGATCATGGTGATGAGGTTTGGTACAAAAACATCTCAATAAAAGAACTATAAATAATGGAAAATGTAAGAGGGAAAATGTATAATGTGAATTACTAAGGCCCTCTTACAAACTATTGTAAATAAATAAAATTAATCATGTGAGATGTTTGTGGTCACAAAATCCATCATCCTTCTTACCTATTACATCTTACATAACCTCTAACCAAATGAATACCACAACTCGCTTTAAGCTCTCTACCATGATGTTTCTAGAATTTTTTATCTGGGGCGCATGGTTTGTTACAATGGGAACTTTCCTTGGAAAAAACTTATTATCCAATGATGTTCAAATTGGTTCTGCCTACAGTACACAATCCTTAGGCGCAATTATTGCCCCATTTATTATTGGTTTAATCGCTGACAAATTTTTTTCTGCTCAAAAAGTATTAGGTGTCTTACATCTTGTAGGTGGAGTACTTTTGTGGATTGCAGGAACATCACTAAATTTTGATGCATTTTTTCCTTTTATACTGGGCTATATGATCGCATTTATGCCAACGCTTGCTTTGGTTAATTCTATTTCATTCAAGCAACTAAAAGATCCAGGGAAAGAGTTTCCTTCAATAAGGGTCTTCGGTACTATTGGCTGGATAATAGCAGGATTAATAATTGGATGGTTGAATTGGGAACAATCAGGCAATTTAATATTAACATTTAAAACTGCTTCAATTGCTTCAATTGCATTAGGAATTTTCAGTTTTTTCCTTCCGAATACGCCTCCGATTAAAAAGGGCGAAAAAACTTCCATTGGAGATATATTAGGTTTAGACGCAATTGGATTATTAAAAAACAAATCTTACCTTTTATTTTTTATTGCATCCGTGGCAATTTGCGTTCCACTAGCCTTCTATTATAACTTTACAAATCCATTTCTAAATGAGGTGGGGATGAAAAAAGCAGCAGGAGTACAATCTCTTGGTCAAGTTTCAGAAACTTTATTTATGCTTTTAATGCCATTGTTCTTTGCTCGATTGGGCGTTAAGAAAATGCTTGCGATAGGAATGATAGCCTGGGTTGTTAGGTATTTATTTTTTGCGTTTGGTAATGCAGAAAGTAATTATTGGATGCTAATTGGTGGCATTGTACTGCATGGAATTTGTTACGATTTCTTCTTTGTGACTGGTCAAATTTACACGGACAGGCTTGCTGGAGAAAAGTTCAAAAGTGCTGCACAGGGTTTTATTACATTGGCAACATATGGAGTTGGAATGTTAATCGGGTCTATTATATCCGGCATGGTCGTTAACAAATATTCTATAAATGGCACTCATAATTGGTATGCAATATGGCTTATTCCAGCTGCAATTGCCGGAGCAGTGGCTATATTATTTATTTTATTTTTTAAAGATAATAATAAAACCAAAACAGAAATAGAAGCAAATACCCTATAAAATGTCTTCGAACTTAAACAGGAGAAACGCCTTAAAAAACATTGTTGCAGGAACTGTTGCGATTGGTGTTTCTTCTGGATTTTCTGCTTTAGCAATGGATAAAAATGAACCAAAATCGATTTCTGGTAAACTAAAAGGCAATATAAATCATTCAGTTTGTAGATGGTGCTTTAGCAGCTTCAATGTTGAAACACTTTGTGCCGAAGCAAAAAAAATCGGATTAAAGGGCATTGATCTGGTAGGACCTAAAGACTGGCCAACTTTGAAAAAGCACGGCTTGGAATCAACCATGTGCAATGGTGCAGAAATTAATTTGGTGGATGGTTTTAATGATAAAAAATTTCATGAAACATTGATCAAAAATTATTCGGAAATGATTCCTTTGGTTGCCGAGGCAGGCTATAAAAATTTAATCTGCTTCAGCGGAAATCGTAGAGGTAAAGATGATGAAACCGGTTGGTCAAATTGTGTTGAAGGTTTAAAACAACTTCTTCCATTGGCAGAAAAACACAAGGTTGTACTGGTTATGGAACTTTTAAACAGTAAGGTTAATCACAAAGATTACCAATGCGATAATACTCCGTGGGGTGTAGAACTTTGCAAGCGTTTAGGTTCAGAGAATTTTAAACTCCTTTACGACATTTACCACATGCAAATTGATGAGGGTAATGTAATCAGCACAATTAAAGAAAATCATCAGTATATTGCCCATTATCATACCGCTGGTGTTCCAGGTAGAAATGAAATTGATGATACTCAGGAACTGAATTATCCAGTCATAATGAAAGCCATTGCCGAAACGGGCTTTAAAGGTTTCGTTGCACAAGAATTTATACCCAAAAACGAAGATAAATTAGCCTCCTTAAAAAAGGCAATTTCAATTTGTGATATTTAAAAACCCCTTTATGTTATCAAGAAGAAGTTTTTTAATAAGCAGCAGCATGGCTACAGCCGCAGCGCTTCTAATTCCATCTTTTGCTTGCGTTGCCAGCAAAAAAGTTGTTGGTTTACAGCTTTATTCTCTTAGAGATGAGCTTCCGAAGGGTGTAAAAGAAACCATTGAGAAAGTTGCTAAAGCAGGTTTTTCAGAAGTTGAAACTTATGGCTTCTCTATCAAAGATCAGTTCTGGGGATTTTCGCCAAGCGATTTTAAGAAACTATTGGATGCCAATGGCTTAAAGGCAGTTAGTGGTCATTACGGCTTAGGTACATATTTATCAGATGGAAATACTGATGAATTGAAAGCAGCAATTGCAGCAGCGAAAGTTTTGGAAAGCGAATATGTAACCATTCCATGGTTAGATCCAAGTGTGAGAACAAATGCAGAAGACTATAAAAAACTTGCCAGTAAAATAAATGTTGCAGGCAAAATGTGTAAAGATGCTGGCTTAAGGTTGGCTTATCATAACCATAATTTTGAGTTTGAAAAGCAAGGCGATACCACAGGTTACGAAATTCTATTAAAAGAAACAGACAAAGAACTAGTTGATTTTGAACTGGATTTATACTGGGTTGTTCGATCGGGAAATGATCCACTAAAACTGTTTAAAGAAAACCCAGGCCGTTTTACCATGTGGCATGTTAAGGACATGGACAAATCAAACCCAGATTTAAATGCAGAAGTTGGAACAGGCTCGATTAATTTCAAATCTATTTTTGCTGAAGCCAAACTTTCTGGAATGAAACATATCTTTGTTGAGCATGAAACCAATTACAAACCTAACCCAATTGGATCTGTTACAGCAAGTTGTGCTTACGTTAAAAAAGAACTGATTTAAAATTGCCATGAATACGAGAAGAACATTTATTAAACAAGTTGGATTGGTAGCGGGCGCTACCTTAATTATTCCATCATTAGCCTTTGATAAAGTGAATAAAAATGTTGGTTTACAGCTATATACCCTAAGGGATGAATTACCTAAGGATGTAAGGGGCATAATTGAAAAGGTAGCTCAAGCAGGCTACAAAGAGGTTGAAACCTATGGCTATTCGGATGGAAAGTTTTGGGGCTTAACACCTAAAGAATTTAAGGCTTTATTAAGTTCTAATGGCTTAAAGGCACCAAGTGGGCATTATGGAATGGATGATTTTATTAAAACCGGAAACAGTGATGGCTTAAAGGCCGACATTGAAGCTTGCGCTACAATCGGAGGAAAATATTTTACAATTGCAGGTGCACATGTAGATACTTCCAAAGGTGCAGATGGTTTTAAAAGTACAGCGCTTGCCTTTAATAAAGCTGCTGAATTAGCCAAAGCATCGGGTTTAAAATTTGCTTACCACAACCACGATTTTGAATTTAAAAAATTAGGCGATACCACAGGATATAATGTTTACTTAAACGAAAGCGATAAAAATCTGGTTGGCTTTGAAATGGATTTATACTGGGTTGTTCGTTCAGGTAATGATCCGTTGACCTTAATTTCTGCCCATCCTGGTCGTTTCCCGATGTGGCATGTTAAAGATATGGACAAAGCAAAACCAGAATTGAACACCGAAGTTGGTAAAGGTTCGATTGATTTTAAAGCCATATTTGCAAAGGCAAAAGAATCTGGAATGCAACATTTCTTTGTTGAGCACGAAAATAATTATTATCCTGATCCAATTGGATCTATAAAATCAAGTTGCGATTACATTAAAGCTAATTTGATATAATTTCTTTCGTCATCTCGACTGGAGCGCCAGCGAAACAGAGAGATCTTTGAACTAACAAACTTCAAAGATTTTCCATTACGGTCGAAATGACGGAATCGATCTAACTCAGTTTACCTCACTTAAATATATCGTCATCTCGACTGGAGCGCCAGCAAAACAGAGAGATCTCTGAACAAAGAAACCTCCAAAGATTTCTCCACTACGGTCGAAATGACGGAAATGATTTAATTCAGTTTACCTCACTTAAATATATCGTCATCTCGACTGGAGCGCCAGCGAAATGGAGAGATCTTTGAATAAAGAAACCTTCAAAGATTTCTCCACTACGGTCGAAATGACGGAATTGATTTAATTCAGTTTACCTCACTTAAAATATATCGTCATCTCGACTGGAGCGCCAGCAAAACAGAGAGATCTTTGAACAAAGAAACCTTCAAAGATTTCTCCACTACGGTCGAAATGACGGAATTGATTTAATTCAGTTTACCTGCCAGTACACAGGTATTTTTAAATCTTTTTGTATTTCCATTTAAATCGAAAACATCAAACAAAACAACATAGATTCCAATTCCACAAGTCTCTCCCCGATCACCCAAACCATCCCATGTTAAACTACCTTTAGTTGAAATGGTCTGATTTTTTAAAAGTTTTCGAACCAGTCTCCCTTTATCGGAAAATACACTAATTGTCGCCAGACTAGCGTTTTCTGCAAGCTGATAATCCAGCATCAATACATCTTCAAATCCATCGCCATCTGGAGAAAAAGTTTTGGATTGGAGGTTTACAAAACTTTCTCCTCCATTCGATTCCTGTGAGTTTTTGTAAGTGGGTGTTGCGAAACCTACCGTAGATGCAGCTGATTTGAAATTATTCGGATCGTTGGTATCTACATCAAAAGAAACTCTTTCAATCGAGATTCCATCATCGTTCTGAATGAGTGGATGATGAATTTTGGAATTGTAATTTAATTGATCGATAACCTGACCATTGTTAAGCAAAATCACTGAACCTTTATCATTATTGTATGCCGGCAAGCTTGCTAACTGCACAAACTGCAATGGAAACCTCGTTTCGTAATTTTGCTTGATATTGGCTTCATTAGTGGTAATAACCCAATAGGTTTTAGATGGAATAAGTAAATTTTTGGTTGATATATTTTTGATACCTGCAGGGTTTCCACTTCCGTCTGCGTTGGCCAACTGCAAATCTTTTAAATCTAAAACATGATCTGTATGGTTGTAAATCTCAACAAAATCAGCTCCGCCTAATCTGGGATTAAACAACAGTTCCGAGATAAGAATATCCCCTTTAACAATCTTTTTTGCAATAAATAATTTTGCTGAGTTTTGGGTAGAGCTGATTACGTTCCCTGCACAATCTGTTATGTTATTTACCGTTAATAGGCTTTCAATTCCAGAGGCAATTTCATTTGAAAACTTAAGCGTTACAGAATTAAAATAAGGAGTTTGAACAATTGCAGATATCGGATTCCCAATGGCATTATTTATGGAGTAATTAGAAAGCTGTACAGCTGATAAGCTATCAACCGATTTTGAATACAAGATCTGAACGGTAACGCTGTCAATAATATCCGAACTCAATAACTTTGGGATCTCTGTGCTGATTTGAGCGTGGAAAACAGAATTCTGCTGACCGGGAGTTCCACCAGAAACATCAACCGATGCAGACCAATTTTGTATCCCTCCACAAATATTTTTTGGATCAATCAGTTCTAAAGAATATCCACCTTTTTTCTTTACATCATCTTTATACCAAGCATCATAATAGGCAATTTTATCAATTATTTTTCCTGTGTTATCCGTTAAGGTTAAAATGTCCTTATCATTATTTAAGCTGGGCCATGGCGAAAGTCCAATTGTTTTCCCAAACGGTTTAAATAGTGTTTCATCAGCTTTTGCTGTTAAAATAACATGCTGATTTGGCTTTATCGTATCAACTAAAAACGTATAGGTTGAAGTTTGATCGCTGTATTTCCATCCTTGAGTTAAGATATATTCGTTTGTGGTATTCCAGAGTTCCACATATTCCTTTTGGGGTAAAGTAGTATTTCCCGTCGGATTTGCAAAAATTTCATTGATCACAACATCACCATATTTGGCTGCATAAGGCTTAATGTATGTAAAACCCAAATTGCTATTTTGTGTAATTGTGTTCCCCTTTTTATCTTTTACATTATTAATTGTTAGGCTATAATCACCTGAAATAAATTCTTTTGAAAAAGTTAAACGATACACATTCGGGAAAGCCGTTGCAGAAATATTTGCCGGATGAGCATAGCCATTTGATAAATAATAATTACTTAAAGTTGAAGCAGAATTCAAATCCAATGCTTCGGAGAACGTAACATCTAAAGCTAGAGGATTAACAACAACAATACTTTTTATGCTTGGCGGTATGATATCAGGAACAAGATCGTCTACTATAAAATCATCAAAAATAAATTGATTATACCTGCTTGCTGTGGCATATTTACAATAAACACCAGTAAATTCTGAAGAGGTAATCGTGTTATCGACAATACTTCCTTCCAGGTTGAAATTACTTCCACCAGCCAGATCACTAAACAAGTCCCATTTACCGGAAGCATCTCTTGTTACTTTTATTTTTGCATATACAACGTTAGCATTCGCCCTGTTTTTTTGCGGTCCTGTAATGATCCTTGTTGTCGAACTTCCGTTTTGCCTGTACAAATGAAATCCATCCGTTGCTCCAGTCTCTCCTATCTGTATAAAATAACCGTTCAGATTTCCTTTTAAATCTTCCCGATCTGAGGTTAAATAAATGCGGACAAAATTAGTTGTGGTTGGATCAAAATTAAGCTGAACCAAAAACTCCCAACTGGCATTTAAACCGAGCTGATTTGCCGTAGAGAGGGAAATTGTTTGAGATGCAAGTTGTTGCCCTTTCGATTGCAACTGGCTTAGTGAATTAATTTGAAAGTAGCTTGCATCGCCATTCCAGACAGGATTTTGAGAGAAATCGCCATCATTAAATGAATCAGAAACTTGGGAAAATGCAATTTTAGAAAATAACAATAGGGATATAAGCAGAATTTTCTTCATATTTGGGCTTATATCAAATGTTTATAAATATAATAATTAAAATTTAAAATGAAAGTAGCAGTAGTAGGTGCAACCGGATTGGTAGGCACTGTAATGTTAAAAGTATTGGAGGAAAGAAATTTCCCTTTAACAGAGTTAATTCCCGTAGCATCAGAAAAGAGCGTTGGTAAGGAAATTACTTTTAAGGGTAAGAAGTTCCCAATCGTTAGCATGGATACTGCAATCGGGATGAAACCAGATATCGCTTTGTTTTCTGCAGGTGGAAATACTTCACTAGAGCATGCACCACGTTTCAAAGAAGCCGGTACAACGGTTATTGATAATTCTTCGGCATGGAGAATGGACCCGGCGATTAAATTAATCGTTCCGGAGGTCAATGCGCACGAGCTTTCTATTGATAATAAAATTATAGCAAACCCGAACTGTTCTACCATTCAAATGGTTGTAGTTTTAAAACCTTTGCACGATAAATATAAAATTAAACGTGTAGTAGTTTCTACTTACCAATCGGTTACCGGAACGGGTGTTAAAGCGGTTGAGCAATTAATGAACGAAAGAAAAGGTATTGATGGGCCAAAAGCTTATGCATACGAAATCGATTTAAACGTACTTCCTCATATTGATGTTTTCATGGATAATGGATACACCAAAGAGGAAATGAAAATGGTTAAGGAAACGAATAAAATTATGAGCGATGACAGCATTAAAGTTACCGCAACTACCGTTCGTATTCCAGTTATGGGTGGTCACTCAGAATCTGTTAACATCGAGTTTGAAAACGATTTCGATTTGGCAGAAGTGCGCAGTATTTTAGAAAAATCGCCAGGTATTATCGTTGTGGATGATGTGGCTAACCTAAAATACCCAATGCCTAAAGATGCTCATGAAAAAGACGAGGTTTTTGTAGGCCGTATCCGTAGAGATGAATCGGCTCCGAAAGCTTTAAACCTTTGGATTGTTGCTGATAACTTGCGTAAAGGCGCTGCAACAAACGCAGTTCAAATTGCAGAATACCTAATTCAGAAAGAATTGGTTTAAAATAAATAACTTTAAAAACCTGTGAATTTCAAAATTCACAGGTTTTTTTATGCGCTCTAACTATGAAAAACATTCCCATAGCTTTAATATATGCTAGATTAGTGATTGGCTTTGGAATCATATTATTAAGTGTTTTTCACTCTAGTTACTATTCATTTTTTGCAATCACTTTATTATCCATCGGATTATTAACTGATGTTTTTGATGGTATAATTGCAAGAAAACTGAATGTTTCGTCAGAAAAATTAAGGCGACTAGATTCCAGCATCGATCAGATCTTTTTTATTTCAGTCGCCGTTGCAACCTATATCCAATGTCCCGATTTCTTTAAGGCTAATTTTATAAAACTTGCCATTCTTATTGGTTCGGAAGTGCTTATCTACGCACTTAGCTACATTAAATTTAAGAAGGAAATCGCTACTCATTCAATCGGAGCAAAAATCTGGACACTCATCTTATTTGCAACACTTGTAGAAATTATGGCTCATTGCGAATCTATTGTTTTATTTGAGCTTTGTTTGTGGGTTGGATTAGCAACAAGAATAGAAATTTTAGCGATTACATTTACTTTAAAAAAATGGACAAATGATGTCCCAACCATCTATCATGCTGCAAAACTGAGACAAGGAAAAGAAATTAAGCGTCATAAAATGTTTAATGGCTAAGACCATTTTTTGGGAAATCAAAATCGGCATCTAACTTTAGAGACTTAAATAATAATTCTAAACTGCGTTAAATAAACCCGACTGGCAGCGATATCCTGATTTTTTCTATCAGGATTTAGCAAAAGGCGAGATTGCCGGAAGCAAACAACCCAGGTTTTGCTTTCCAAATAAAACATCCGAAACCCAATATTATTGGCTCTACCTTTTAAATAATTTTATCTTTGTTAATTATCAAAAGATAAATTCTATGCGTTTAAAAATATTTTCCCTATTCATTTTAACGTTTGTTTCAAGCTTAGTAAATGCTCAAAACCGCATTCAAAATTTAGAAAAAGCGTTTAACAATTTACTTAATGATGAACAGGCGAAACATGCAATCACATCGCTTTGCGTACTGGATGCAAACACTGGCAAGATTTTATTTGCAAAAAACGAACAAATTGGCTTAGCTACCGCTTCAACCCTGAAAACCATAACCGCCGCAACAGCTTTTAGCATTCTGGGCAAGGATTATCAGTTCCAAACTACTTTGGCTTACAGTGGCAGCATAACTGCAGATGGAACTTTGAAAGGAAATTTAATCATTATTGGGAGTGGCGACCCGACTTTAGGTTCTTGGAGATATCAAAATAAGGAAAATGCCGTTTTAACACAATGGGTTTCAGCAATAAAATCGGCAGGAATAAAAAAAATTGAAGGTTCAATTATTGGAGACGATAGAATTTTTGGAACACAAACTACCCCTGAAGGCTGGGTGTGGCAAGATATTGGAAACTATTACGGAGCAGGAACATCTGGCCTGGCATGGAGGGAAAATCAGTTCGATATTCACTTACGCCCAGGTACGAGCACTGCGGATGAGGTTAAAGTTGTTAAAGCGGTTCCTGAAACCCCTTACATTCAAATTGTAAACGAGCTAAAAACCGGAAGCGCCGGAACAGGAGATCGAAGCTATGCATTTTTCCCACCGTACAGTAATGTTGCCTATTTGCGGGGAAGTTGGGGCATAGGAATTGGTAAAGCCGGAATTTCTGTTGCATTGCCAGATCCTGCTTTTGATTGTGCCTATCGATTGCAGGATACGCTGAAAAGACTGGGAATTAATGCCAATCAACCCGTTACTACAAGCAGATTAATGGCTTTAAACAATCAACCCATTCCTGCTGTAACTCAAAAAATAAGCACAATCAGCTCGCCACCTTTAAGCGAGATTACCTATTGGTTTTTAAAAAAGAGCATCAATTTATATGGTGAAACCTTGCTCAAAACCATTGCATTAAAATCAGGAAAACCAGCTACAACTTCAAAAGGCGCTGAAACCGAAATTAACTTCTGGGCTGATAAGGGCATCGAAAAAAGCGCATTGAATATTATCGACGGAAGCGGGTTATCTCCAGGTGATCGGATTACAACTTCGGCAATGGCGAATGTATTATTCCAGGCGCAAAAAGAAAATTGGTTTGCAGATTATTACAGGGTATTTCCAGAATATAATGGTATGAAAATTAAAAGCGGAACAATTAACGATGTTTCGGCATTCGCGGGTTACCATACAGACTCGGCCGGCAATAAGTACATCATTGTAATCAACATCAATAATTACAGTGGAAGTGGAATTAACAAAAAGCTATTCAAGGTTTTGGATGAGTTAAAATAATCGAAATGGTTTAAAACTCATTCCTATTACTTAATTTTAAGATTAAGATTGCGCTGAAAATGAGAACCACAAAGCTAACCAAACTCATTTCTTTATTGTTATTTACTGCATATTCGCTATATGTTGTACTCAGTGGTCAGGCCAATTTATTTTTCATCATCTATTTATTTTTTCTGGATGAAGTAATCAAAAATATATTTATTGCAATAAAATCAATGCGGTTTAAAGCACTTGGGATAGATACAAGAGCAGCAAACAGTGCGATTAGAGCACGCTTTTTTATGCTGTTTGTTTATTCTATTTTTATAGTAATTGTTTTTGGTCTGTTTTATGGTCTTCTAAATACCAGCATAAATGAGTTTACCCGAAATTTGATGATATTTCTTTTTAAAGATATTTATTTCAATATTTCCGTTTCAATTATCATTCTTCGCGAAAGCATTAATTTATTTATCGATTTAAATAAGGCGAAAAAAGAAGATTTCAAGATTATAGCAATAAACAGCAATATTTTTATTTTGCATTTATCTATCATATTTGGTGGCGTAATGTGGTTTTTAACCAGTGGCAAATTTGAATATTTCCACCTATCTTTTGGGGTTTACAATCAGGTTGCTATTATATTTCCCTTTATCATTATTAAATTTTTATTCGATTTACATGCCCTTAAAAAACATGAAAATACAAATGCCGAAACGGCATATTAAAATATTTTTATTACTCATATTCCCCAATATTTTACTGGCCCAAATTAAGGTTAATTTAATGTTGTCCATTCCTCACAGTACCAGTGATAGTTTATTTATTGCTGGAAATTTTAACGATTGGAACCCTAAAAACAGCAGTTATTGTTTTACTAGAAAAGATAGTTCAACTTACGTCATTCAATTAAATTTACCTAAAGGCTATCAGGAATTTAAAATTACCCGTGGAAGCTGGGAGAAAGTAGAATCGAAAAGTGATGGAAAACCCATTGCAAACAGAACCGTAAATTTAACTGTTGATACAAGTATGGATTTAAGGATTGAGAATTGGGCTGATAACTTTAAAACGGTAAAGGAAAATTACCATTTTGGCGATCATGTACACATTATTGATTCGGCCTTTTTTATCCCTCAATTAAACAAACACCGAAAGGTCTGGATATACTTACCTAAGGATTATTCAAAATCGAAAAAGAGATTCCCTGTAATTTATATGCAAGATGGGCAAAACCTGTTTCACGCAAACCCACCACGGCCGGATGAATGGGCTGTTGATACGATTATGGATAGTTTGATTAGACAGGGATTGAAAGAAATGATAATTGTTGGAATTGATCATGGTGGTGATGATCGTTTAAAAGAATATAATCCTTATGACAGCAAGTACGGAAAGGGCGAAGGCAAAGCCTATGTTTCTTTTTTGGCCGAAACCTTAAAACCTTACATTGATAAAAACTACCGTACCCAACCTGATTTTAAAAATACTGCTATTGCCGGCAGCTCTATGGGTGGTTTAATTTCGATGTATGCAATTGCAACATATCCTAAAATATTTGGTTCAGCTGGGGTTTTTAGTCCTGCATTTTGGTTGGCCCCGAAAATTTATAATGATGTAACTTTAAGTTTACCAAATCTAAAGAATAACAGAATTTTCTTTGTAGCTGGTGATAAAGAAGGAGTTGCAATGGTTAGAGATATGAAAAAAGTGCATGATATTCTAAATCCTGATGGAGCAAATAAAAATGTCGTGTTCTTAGAAAAAGAGGATGGGAAACATACCGAATGGTTTTGGCATAGAGAATTTGTTTCATTTTATAAGTTTATAGCTCAATAGTTTACCGTTGACTGAAGTCAACGGCAATGAAGTGCAAACTGCTTACAAATATCATGGCTGACAATTTTTAAGTTGAATGAAGTCAACGGCAATGAAATGCAAACTGCATACAAATATCATAGTTGACAATTTTAAGTAGACTGAAGTCAACAGCAATGAAATGCAAACTGCATACAAATATCATGGCTGACAATTTTTTAGTTGAATGAAGTCAACGGCAATGAAGTGCAAACTGCATACAAATATCATGGCTGACAATTTTCAAGTTGAATGAAGTCAACGGCAATGAAGTGCAAACTGCATACAAATATCATGGCTGACAATTTTTTAGTTGAATGAACTCAACGGCAATGAAATGGAAATTGCATACAAATATCATGGTTGACAATTTTCAAGTAGACTGAAGTCAACGGCAATGAAAATGCAAACTGCATACAAATATCATGGCTAACAATTTTTAAGTTGAATGAAGTCAACAGTAATGAAATGGAAATTGCTCGGCAGTTAATTACCGTCAGTTTCAACTGACGGAACATAAAATTGTAAGTTTTACCTAAAAACTACTGCTACGGCTTTCCCAAAACCCCATATTAATTTAAAATTAAGAACGGATTAAACTTGAATAACTATCGTAACATTAAGGCCATTATCTCTTTATTTATTTAAAAAATATACTAACTTTGATGTTACGCTTAGTAATTGTACTTTATACACTAAGCAGGTTATAAAATCACAAAAAATCAAATAGAAATGAGCATAATTGTTAATGTCCATGCCAGACAAATTCTCGATTCGAGAGGCAATCCAACACTAGAAGTAGAAGTAGTAACAGAAGCAGGCGCTTTCGGGCGTGCAGCGGTACCAAGTGGTGCATCTACTGGCCAACATGAGGCTGTTGAATTACGCGATGGAGATAAATCTACATATTTAGGTAAAGGCGTTTTAAAAGCGGTAGAAAATGTTAATACTAAAATTGCTGATGCATTAAGAGGCATTGATGTTTTTGAACAAAATACAATTGATAAAATAATGTTAGACCTTGACGCTACCGAAAACAAAGGTAATTTAGGCGCTAATGCTATTTTGGGTGTTTCTTTGGCGGCTGCAAAAGCGGCTGCAGATGAAATTGGCCAACCTTTATATCGTTACATTGGCGGAGTAAACGCAAACACATTGCCTATTCCGATGATGAATATCATTAATGGAGGTTCTCACTCTGATGCGCCTATTGCATTCCAAGAATTTATGATTATGCCAGTTGGTGCTCCATCTTTCTCTGAGGCATTACGTTGGGGAACCGAAGTTTTCCATACTTTGAAAGGTATTCTTCATGATAGAGGTTTAACTACAACTGTTGGTGATGAGGGTGGTTTCGCTCCTACTTTTGATGGTACTGAAGATGCCATTGAAACAGTTTTAAAAGCCATTGAAAAAGCGGGCTACAAACCTGGTTCTGATATTTATTTGGCTTTAGATTGTGCTTCATCTGAATTCTACAAAGATGGTAAATACGATTATACTAAATTCGAAGGCGATAAAGGTGCAATACGCACAAGCGAAGAGCAAGCTCAGTATCTAGCTGATTTATCTGTAAAATACCCTATCATTTCTATCGAAGATGGTATGGATGAGAACGATTGGACTGGCTGGAAAGCTTTAACCGATAAAATTGGAGATAAAGTTCAATTGGTTGGTGATGATTTATTCGTAACAAATGTAACTCGTTTACAACGTGGTATTGATGAAGCAACGGCTAATTCAATTTTAGTAAAAGTTAACCAAATTGGTTCTTTAACTGAAACCATCAATGCTGTTTCGTTAGCACAAACTAACGGTTATACATCTGTAATGAGTCACCGTTCTGGAGAAACAGAAGATGTAACCATTGCTGATTTAGCTGTTGCATTAAACTGCGGACAGATTAAAACTGGTTCGGCATCTCGTTCTGATAGAATTGCAAAATACAATCAGTTATTACGCATTGAAGAAGAACTCGGTGAAACTGCTCGTTTTATTGGCAAAAGCTTCAAATACGCAAAGAAATAAACCCCTAAATCCCCTAAAGGGGACTTAAGGAAATGCCGTAAAGCCCCTTTAGGGGTTTGGGGTGTTAAGAAGTTGAAAAACTTATTTGTAGAACATCCGAGGATTTTAAATCTTCGGATGTTTTTTTATACATTTACGTCATTTCGAGAAAATTATGAAACGTTTAATAGACCTTTTCCGTAATAAATATTTCCTTGCAACAGTTGCATTTGCAATGTGGATGCTGTTTTTCGATAAAAACGATATGATGTCGCAATATGAATATCGCAGTCAGGCCAATAAATTGCAGGAAGAAAAAGAATATTTCGAAAAAGAAACGGCACAGGTTAAGAAAGATTTAAATGAACTCAATACCAATCTGAATACAGCTGAAAAGTTTGCCCGTGAAAAATATTTCATGAAAAAAGACAATGAGGATGTTTTTGTTATTATCCACGAAGAGAAAAAAGATTAGTCTGTTTCAGTCGGCAGTTCGCATTTAAATAGTTTAACGATTCAAACAGTTAAACAATTTCCAGTTAAATAATTAGTCAACTTGAACAGTTAACCGATTTAAACAATTCAAACAGCTAACCACTTCTCTCTCATGCTCCACATTTTATACATCATTGCAATAACAGCCGAAGCGATGACAGCGGCACTTTCTGCTGGAAGAAGAGATATGGATTGGGTTGGCGTCTGCATTATTGCCTGGGTTACCGCGTTAGGTGGCGGAACCGTTAGAAACGTACTCTTTGGTCATTACCCGATGAGTTGGGTAGAACACTCAGAATATTTAATTATTACGGCAGGCGCAGCATTATTGGCGGCTTTCATTGCTTCTATTATGACCAAGCTAAAAAAATTATTCCTTTATCTTGATGCCATGGGCTTGGTTGTTTTCACAATAATCGGCTGTCAGGTGGCACAAGAAATCCATCTCCCCTATCTAATTGTTTTATTTAGTGGAATGATAACAGGCTGTGCGGGCGGTGTTCTTCGTGATGTACTGTGTAATGAAGTTCCATTTTTGTTTCGTAAGGAAATTTATGCAAGCGCTGCAATTGTAACGGGAGCAGTTTATATTGGTGTAGAGCATTTTCATGGGAGCGAATTATTAGCAACCATCTTAGCTGCTTTGGTAGGTTTGACGATCAGATTACTCTCTATAAAATACGAATGGCAAATGCCCAAGTTTGTTTATAAGGATGAATGGCACTGAGGGATGTTAGAGGGAAAATAGGTAAAGGAAGAAGGTAGTGATAAGCCTATATTTTAGCGCTCAGCATCATCTATCTTACATCATTAGATTTTATATTATAATTCTCCGTTTCGCTTCCGTAAAAACCATTCGGTACTGAATAAGATCAAGATCAAGCCAAATATCCATTTCATGTTAATAAGCTCATCGTATTTACGATCTTCATAACTAATGGTTTTGATATTTTCGTTTTTAAGAATTTCATCTGCAATTTTCAGTAGATCAGCAGGCATGAAAAGCATTCCGTTGCTTTGCTTAGAAATCGTATTTAACAATTGATGATTGGCTGTAGTCTGTTGGTATTCTGCAATTAAAGCATTTACATAAAAACTACCGGAAGCGGTAAATTTCTTTCCTCCTAAAACGGCATTAGCTATATAAGAATAATTTCCGGCTGGCATTGTACCGGCATCAAGCTGGTAACCATTTTCTGTTTTTGAAAACACATAATTAAAAACTTTTCCCCCTTCATTTTTAATTTGAAGATTAACTTCTGATTCATTTACAGGCTGATAACTTTCATTATAAAGCGTTCCGTTAAACTGGATGGTTTCATTTTCATCGTAAGCAGATTTAGAAGTAAAGACTTTGAATCTTCTTTTATCATCCTTTACCGAAAGATATTGAATTGTTTGGGAGATAAGATTATTCAGTACAGATGCTTCAACCTCGTTCTCAGCTTCTGATAATTTCCAACGCCATAAGCCCTCGCCCATTAAATAACCAATTTTTAAACCATTTTCATTGGTAAAAAACAATAATGGTTGTTGGGTACTCACTTTCCCAATTCGTTGATTAAAAACCGGTGTGGCACTTGCGTTAACCGTTAATCGACCAAAAGGTGAGAGTAAGGGATCAAATGTAGAAAATTGTTTCTTATCATTTTCTGAGAGATTGAAACTCGTAAATCCATTTGCCAAATCTGGATAAACTTCTTGAATTGATCCGTTAGCAGAACCGATATTAACCTGATTTTGAATTTGATTAAATGCACTAATATTACTCTGAGCACCTACAACGTACCAGATTGGCTTTTTTAAATTCGTTAATTTTTGCAAGAAACCTGAAGCCAGATTTTGGGCATCGGGTAATTGATAAAGAATAATCAGATCGAATTTAGAAGGATCAGTCGAATTCAAATCATCAGCAAGTGCTAATTTGGCCTCATAATGTTTGTTAAGTGAAATGGCTTCTTTTAAAATGCCTAAATCTGGATGTGGAGCAGCTGCAGCCAACAGCACTTTTTGCCGACCATCAATTACTTCAATATAAAATGTTTGAGCGTTATTTTTGGTTGTAATTTCGTTTTTTAAAGGTCCAACTTGAACAGTATATTTTTGTATTCCAATTTTCCCTGCATGTAGTTTTATAGGAATAGTTTTAACAAATGAATTTCCATTTACCGAAATATTTTCCTGCGTGATTTTGGTGCCATTCTGAGCGATACTTAAGGTTGCATTTTCCCCATTACTTTGGAATGCCTGAACCTGAACTTCAATGGTAAAATCCTCATCTAAATAAACAATGTTGTTGTAATTGATATTTGATATCAAAATATCCCTTTTAGGAACACTATCGCCCAAAGCAACGGTATAAACTGGTGCATTAATCTGATTTATACTGTAAAGCGGGTTACCGCCATGGTTAAAAATGCCATCGGTAGCCAATACAATTGCTCCTACATTTCGATTGGTATATTCGTCTCTAATCTTCTGAAAGAGCGCAGAGGCGTCTGTTAATTTCCCCTGATTTTTAAATTCAAATCCATCGCCAACTGAATCTCCAAAATTGTAGGTTTTTACTTCATATTTATCAGATAATTTTTCTTGCAGAATTTTTAGGTTTTGCTCATACAATTTCTGATCAAAACCAGATGGTTTAACCTGACCAACTGAAAGGGAATTATCTTGCCCGATGATAATTATTGGCTTATCTAAAGTATAATTGAGTGTTTTAATTAATGGCGCAAACAAGAGCCAGGCTATAGCTGTAACTGCGATTATTCTTACTGTTGTTAATCCATAAAGTAATTTCTTATCGAGGTTTTTATTATTTCGATAGAGTAACCAAGCATAAAAAATACCCAAAGCCAGGCAAACTAGAAAATACAAGATAGAAGTACCAGCAAAAAAGCCATTCATATTTTATAAAGATGCTAATTTTGTTATTAACTGCAAAGGACGCAAAAAAAGTAAGGTGTTGAAATTTTTAACTACAGAGCATAAAGAAATACACAGAGCATCATAGAGGCACAATTTAACTTTGTGTGTTCTGTGCCTTTGTGGTTAAAAAGCTCAGTGAACGCTGTGGTCAAATCAATAATTTATTTAGCTTTATCCAAAGCAAAATTTATGAAACTTATCTTTTTAACATTTTTATTATCCCTAAGCATCATGGCTAATGCACAAAACGGTTTCAAAGCCACGCAGATAAAATTCGAAAGAGTAGAAAAAGCTTATAACGAAAAATGGGAAGATTTAAAAAAATTCGTGAAGGCTGGTGGTTATGGAGATGATTTTTCGATGCTCATAAATGCGTACAAATCAGAAGGAAAATTAGAAATCTGGCTGAAGGGAAAGTCTGACAAAAAATATTCACTATTTAGAACATACGATTTCTGTGCGCATTCTGGCACTATCGGTCCAAAAGTTATTGAAGGCGACGGACAAACCCCAGAGGGATTTTATTATATCAATGTTTTTAATCCAATGAGTAATTTTCATTTATCGCTTGGCGTAAATTATCCAAATGCTGTGGATTATGCCAGAACGGGAAAAGATAGAAAACCTGGCGGAGACATATATATTCATGGAAACTGCGTAACCGTTGGATGCATTCCTTTAACGGATGAAAAGATTAAAGAAGTGTATGTTTTAGGCGTGGAAGCTAGAAATTCCGGTCAAGAAAAAATTCCCGTAAATATTTACCCTTTCAAAATGACTGATGCGAATATGAAGAAATATTCGGCTCAATTTCCTACACAGTTAAACTTTTGGAAAACCTTACAACCTGGGTATTTGGCTTTTGAGAAAAATAGAAATTTGGCCGAAATTAAGGAAGTTAAAGGAAATTATGTTGTAAGGTAATTAGAATGTTTTAAAGTTGGAATGTTGAAAGGTTGGAAAGCTCTGGTAACAACACATTTTAATTAGTCGAGATTACTTTTTTCTGTTGAGATAAAATAATATTGAAAATGGGATGCCAAAGGAGATTAATAAATCGGCTAAAAATATTACTGCATTAAAACTATGCCTACTCACGGGTTCAGGAAATTTTTTTCCACCTAAATATTGATAGAAAGTAAATGGAAAACCGATAACATCATTCCCATCTGATGCACTAGTGAAACTTGAGCCAAGCAAAATTACACCTAAGAAAATTCCGGTGCATATTAAAAATATCTTCTTTGTGGTCATCATAATTTGCTTGCTGGCTGAGATTTGTTCCAAAGGAGCTTCTATAGAGTAATCTCGATCAATTGAATTATGGGTTTTTATCCATTCTGTAAACTATTAAAATTACTTATGTCTAGGCTTGGAAAATCGAATTAAAGCAAACCCGTCATTTCGACCGCAGTGGAGAAATCTTTGATTTTTTTTTATTTGTTCAAAGATCTCTCCGTTTCGCAGGCGCTCCAGTCGAGATGACGATAGGCTTAAAAATCCTGCTGGTTGAGATTGCTCAAAAGGAACTCCTATAGAATATTTCGATTGTTCGAATTATGATTAAAGGATTATAATCCTATTTGACAAAAAAGGTTGAAAGAAAACCCTCCACCTTAAACCTTTTTATCTTCTACCTCTTTTAAAGCATTCCACCACAAACAGATAATGTTTGTCCAGTTACGTAAGCGCTCATATCAGAAGCTAGGAATACACAAACATTGGCAATGTCTTCTGTTTCACCAGCACGTTTAAGTGGGATATCTTTTTCCCAACCCGCAACAACGGCAGGATCTAAAACCTCTGTCATTTCGGTACGGATAAAACCAGGAGCAACAACATTAGCACGAATATTTCTTGAGCCTAATTCTTTAGCTACTGATTTTGTAAAGCCAATAATACCAGCTTTAGATGCTGCGTAATTCGCTTGTCCGGCGTTACCCGTAACCCCAACAACCGAGCTCATATTAATGAAGACGCCTTTACGTGCCTTCATCATCACTTTCGATGCTGCCTTAGTAACATTGAATATAGACTTTAAGTTGATGTTGATTACATCATCCCAATTTTCTTCACTCATACGCATTAACAAACCATCTTTGGTAATACCTGCGTTATTTACAACAATATCTATTGTTCCAAATTCCGCAACAATATCGTTGATTAATTGTTCTGCTTGGTCGAATTTTGATGCATCAGAACGGTAACCTTTAATCTTTGTTCCAAAGCTTTGCAATTCTTGCTCTAATGCTTCGCCCTTTTCTACTGATGATAAATAGGTAAAAGCAACGTTAGCACCTTGCTCTGCAAATTTTTCAGCTATTTTACGACCAATACCTTTTGATGCGCCCGTAATTAATGCTGTTTTTCCTTCTAATAATTTCATTTTTTTTATTTCGTTTGTCAGTCTGAGCTTGTCGAAGACCCAATATATCTATTTCCTTTTTAGGTTAGACAATCTAACGATCTCCTCCCAATCCTCAGTAAATAATGCTTCTTTTTTCTTTCTGCTCCACCCTTTTACTTGCTTTTCAAATTCTATAGCATGTTCAATTTGGTCAAATCTTTTACAATACCTTAAAATTACTGGTCTTCTTTTAAATGTATATGCTGAAGTATTTTCTCCATTATTGTGCTGGGATAGTCTTACTTCCACATCATTGGTAACACCTACATAATAACTTTTATCAGCACATTCTAAAATGTAAACAAAATAATTATGAATTGTCGCCATTAAACTTTTATTAAAAGTCAAAGTTACAAAAATTATTTTTCGCCAACCTAAATAGCCGTTATACTAATCTATCTTAAAGGTCCTTCGACAAGCTCAGGATGACAACCGACTATATTTGAGCTGTCATGTTGAGCCTGTCGACACATTACAAGTCCTTCAATAGAGTTTAGGATGAAAAAATATTTAAAATTACCATTTAAACCAACGGTTCCTGCTGACTCAAACAGTGAAAGCTTCCTAATCCCCAGATTATATCTACCGAATTGATGCCGATAACTTTTCTATCTGGAAAACAACCTTGAATAATATCCAAAGCTTTTTGATCATTCACATCATCGAAAACTGGAACAATAACAGCCGAATTAGCAATGTAGAAATTGGCATAAGATGCCGGTAAACGTGTATCTTCATGAATCACAGGCGATGGCATAGGCAATTCTACAATATTAAGAGAGCGGCCATCTTTCAATTTCATTGCTTTTAAGGCTTCTAAATTTTCTTGCAACAAAATGTAGTTTTCATCAAGCGGGTTGCTTTCTACAACCGTTAAAACGGTGTCTTCGTTTACAAAACGAGTAATATCGTCAATGTGCCCATCGGTATCATCGCCAACAATGCCGTCACCCAACCATAAAACCTGATCTTGTCCGTAATACTCTAGCAAATATTTTTCAATCTGTTCTTTAGTTAAATGTGGATTGCGATTTTCATTTAACAAACAAGCCGTTGTAGTTAAAACCGTTCCAGCTCCATTAAACTCAACTGAACCGCCTTCCATTACAATATCAGGTAGAAATAAAGGTAAGTTAAACTGCTTGGCAATTTTGGTTGGCACAACATCGTCCAAATCAAATGGTGGATATTTCCCCCCCCATGCATTGTAGCCCCAATCAACTACAGCCTTTTCATTTCCTTTAACAACAAATGCAGGTCCATGGTCTCTGCACCAAGCATCGTTTGTTTCGTTGAAATAGAATTCAATTTGGCTTAAATCTGCCTCCACTTTTTCAAGTTCCGAAACAGCAAAAGCTTTCATTTCATCGTCTTTTACATTGATACGAACTTTTTCGCCCTCGGCAACAGCTTTAATAAACTGGCAATACGGTTCGTAAATCGTTTCGATTTTTCCTGGCCAGCTCGCCTCTTTGTGCGGCCAACTTAACCAGGTTGCCTCGTGTTTTACCCATTCGGCAGGGAAAGCATAACCTTGTTGTTTTGGAGAATAATCGAATTGATTTAAATTTAATTCTGCTCTAGGAGGGAAATTTGACATGTTTCTTGTTAAAAAGTCTGAGGTCGGATGTCCGAAGTCAGAAGATATTTAATTTTATAATTTGTCCGAAATCTGTGCACGAGGTCGGAAGATATTAAGTTTTATTCTAAAGATTTGATTAAAGCTGAAATCATTATCAAAATTTCCTCACAAGCATTATAGTGTTTTTTAAAAATTTCATCAGTGATGTATCCACGCCTGATAGCTAAATGCAAACAATTTACAACTTCAATATCTGACCTTAGTGAATACCTTAAAAATTTCTTAAACTCTGGGTTGCTTTGTCCTGTACTTCCCTCAGCAATATTCATCGAAATAGAATCAGCAGCTCGTTTTGCTTGAGATGTCAAAACATAAACCTCTTCCTTTGGAAAAGTTTTGGTCATTTTATCAATCTCATCTGCCAAGTCCAAAGCTTTTTGCCAGACTTTTAGTTTCTCGAATTTGAAGGCCATTTAATCAGAAGTTAATTCATTTAAGTATGAAGATACTAATTTGAACTTTTAACCTAAGCCCTAATTCTTCGGACTTCTGTCTTCAGACCTCCGACTTATTTAATCCTCATCTATATATCTCTTCGTAATCGGCTGATAAGAGTCAATTCTTCTATCTCTTAAAAACGGCCAATGTTTACGCATGAAATCGCTTTGGTCTAAATCCAATTCCACAACTTCGGTTTCTTCCTTATCATGTGATGCCAAATAAAGCAATTTGCCTTGGGCATTTGTTGCGAAACTTCCACCCCAGAATTTCATGGCGCCATCTTGCTCAAAACCCACACGATTTACACTTACTACAGGAACGCCGTTGGCTACCGAGTGAGAACGCTGAATGGTTTGCCAAGCATTGTATTGGTCTTGATTGGTTTCCTCATCTTGTTGAGTATCCCAACCAATTGCAGTCGGGTAAAACATAATATCGGCACCCATTAGGGCAGTAATACGCGATGCTTCCGGATACCATTGGTCCCAACAAATTAAGATACCGATTTTGGCAAATTTGGTTTCAAAAACTTTATAGCCTAAATCGCCGGGCGTAAAATAAAATTTCTCGTAAAAAGCAGGGTCATCTGGAATATGCATTTTGCGGTACTTACCTAAATAAGCACCGTCAGCATCCAAAACAGCGGTGGTGTTGTGGTAAATGCCAGCTGCACGTTTCTCAAATAAAGAGGCAATTATAACAACACCCAGTTCTTTTGCTACAACCTGTAAAGCATCAGTAGATGGACCAGGAATAGCCTCGGCTAAATCGAAATTGTCATAATCTTCAACGTCGCAAAAATATAGCGATGTAAAAAGCTCCTGCAAGCATACAATTTGAGCACCTTTCGCAGCCGCTTCACGCACTTTTACAATTGCCTTATCTAAATTTTCCTGCTTATCTTTTGTACAAGTCATTTGTACCAAGCCAACTTTTACTTTCTTCATGTTTATTGAAATGATAGAATGACAGAATGATTAAATGATAGAATGTTTGGTATACGTAACCCATTCACTCATTTCCCATAGGGATGCCTTTGGCACAAAATTCATCCATTCAAAATTTTCGTCAAAGTTACTATTTTGTTTAAAAGTAGAACGGCATAATTATGTAATTGTTTTTTGAAAAGCAAAGACCGTTCAAAGGATTAATGTTAGTCGGGCTATCCGTTAAATCTTTTTACCCCAAAATTCCCTATAGATAACTTGGCAAAAAGGATTCCACTGCTATCCCGTTTAATTAAGGAAAGATATTGCTACTATTTGAGGTTGCAGGATGTATAATTTTGGCTAAAGCCTATGGAAATTTATTTATGATCAGGCAGCTAAAGCAGCCTGCAATGAATAGCTCGGCAAATAGCCAAATTGCATTTCATTGCCGTTTGGATTCAGCCAACGGCCACAGAAGAAAGCCCCGATTTTTTATCGAGGCTTCTTACATTTTTAATTCAATTAAGGGTTAATGTTATCCCTTTTAGGTTTCGGTTTTGTTTCTACAATTTCGGCAACTGCTACAACTTCTTTCCGTTGCTGTGGATCCATAAGTTCCATCAACTTCAATCCTAATAAACCATCCATTGCTGAGCCACCATGGTTTCCATTTCCACCAATTAACACATCAGGAATTAACTTAACATTACCTTTCGATAATTCTTCGGTAATTTTGTAACGGGTAAAGTTTTCACCACCCAGCGCTTTAACTGCAAGCTCGTAAGCCTCGGCTGTAGATTTACCTACGGCTAAAATTTTACCAGCTTCGGCACTACCTGTTAATGAAATCTGTTCAGCCTCGGCAGATGCTCTTAACTTAATGGCTTCAGAATCTGCCTGTGCTCTTGCCTTTGTTGCTTCGGCTTCAGCATGTGCCCTCATTTTGGTAGCCTCCGCTTCTGCACCAACAGCTAGTTTTACACCTGCGGCATCACCTTCTGATTTTTTAACCGTTGCACTTGCAGTACGTTCGGCAATTTCGACACTTTGTTGCGCCTTAACAATATCCTTTTGCATATCTGCAATTGCGGTTTCTTTTTCCATCCCCTGGCGTGTTTCCTGCGCCTGTTTCTGGGTTTCGTAAGTGACCTTTTGCTCTTCCGCAATTTTACGGTCGGTTAAGGTTTTCATTAACGATTCTGGAGGAACAATATCACCAATCAAGGTATCTACAGCATTTACGTTATATTCATCAAGCACTTTACGAATATGTTCTTTTGCCGATTCCTGACGTTCTTTACGGGTACTTAAGAAAGCAATCACATCGCTTCCCTGCGCCGAGTTACGGAAATAGTTACCAATAGTGGGTTCCAAAACCTGTGAAACTAAATTTACCATGTTACCAAAACGGGCAATTACTTTAGGTGCTTCAGTTGTTGGGACATGAATAATCTGAGCCACATCTAAGTTGAAAGGGAAACCATCTTTAGAACGAACCGTAATTGTAGACAAGTTTTTATCTAAATTGTGTGCTTCACTACGGGCCGATGCCCAGTTTAAAACTAAATTGGTTGTCGGCACCAATTCTACCTTCATAATGTACTTATTAATTGGGTATTTTCCCGGACCAAGCGGTTCGAGCCAAACACCTTTCGAACCCTTAGCTACAATGTTACCGTGCTTAAAATCTGCTCCAGTTAAATCATTTCCTTCCGTACCAATAAACGAAATAACAACTCCAACATAACCAATTGCAATTTCGGTCATCGGGATTTCTTCTAACTGAATCGCCCATGGATTTAAGTTGTAGGAACCGGCCAAAATTACCTGCGGTTGCAAACCACGATTACCGCCTTGTTTAATAAAGGCATCAAAATCCTGAAAATTGTTGTGTCCCTCAACCAATTTACCCGCAATCTGATTGGCTTCAATCGGTAAACCATCCAGTGTGGTTACAATGCCAACCATGCTTTCCTGAATCCGAATCATATCGGTAACTGAAACCTGAAAAAGCATGGTGTTGATACGGTAAGAACCGGAAGTAATGTATGAAGTTTGTCGACCTCTTTGACCGCCATTTTCCAAAAACTTCACTGCATCTTGAAAATTATCTGATTCTACTCGTTGCCCTAGAATATTTCCTGTCGGGATTTCTGAACCATCTTTAGCCATAATCAGTCCGATTTTTCCTTCTGGGATAATTGTAAATTGTTCCATGGTTACACTGTACTGCCAAAACCACATCCCGAAATATAATCCCGGCGCCAATGTTTTACCCTGAAAACCTGCCTCACCTTTTACGGCGATAATACGCCCATCGGGCAACTCTCTGTCTGAACCGAAGAGCACAAATTTTTTGGTAATTAACCCGATTTTATCTTCAGGTACGATAACCATCCCAAATAAAAACCGTAAAATATATTTGTATAAAACTACGCACAACAGTGCCACTAAAACCCACCAGTAATTAGAAATGAGCGCTTCCATAATATTATGTATTTTCTATTTTTTTTTAACCTAATAAACCATTTATTAAGCATGATATTGATAGCAAATGAAGTGCTTTGTTACAAGATTTAACACATATTTTAGATATATATTCTCATCGATTTTAAGGCCTCAGAGATGATTTAAGATCGATTTAAGTATAAATACCAACTGTACTTGACATTTTCCGAAATCGTCTTTTAAACTCAACAAAAAGGCCCAAAACTAACATTTTAGGTTACACCATAAATGTGCTGATGGAAATAAATAAAATCTGTTAATAAGTCCTAGAAAAGATGTCCTATTTCGGATCTAAGCATTTGGCTTAAAAATGATACAGACTAGGGTTAAAGAAAGGTCTAAAATGAGCAAATCTACGCTGTTAATCAATTGGATTGGAAGAATCCCGATTTTCATCTGGAGTAGGGAAAGCGGGACCACTGCACCCGAAATGCACAGAAACTTGCTTTTCTAAATATTTTTAAACATTAAAGCAAGCGGATTAACAACTATTTTGATTGAGATTGCTTCGTTCCTCGCAATGACGAGAGCCCGATAAAGGTACTCAAACCCCAATTTCTTCTCTATATTCTTGTTGTAACTCAAACAAACATTTAGCACATAAACAGCCATCATACAATTCTGATATATGCTGAACTTCATTAATGCTCAATTGAACCACACTACATTGGCATTTAGTATAAGAATTTGCCTTGCACTCAATAGCTGTTCCGCATCTTTCGCAGGGAATGATTTCGTGTTTGCTATTTATAGAGTTGAAAGTCAAAAGTTGAAAGTTTAAAGCTAAGCACAAAAATATAAACAAAAAATAAGGTTTTGAGCATTTGCCCAAAACCTTACGATATTATTAGATTCGTCACCCTGAACTTGTTTTTCAGGAACCATTGAAAAGATGCTGAAATAATTCAGCATGACGAGTGCATTAAGATTGCTTAGGTCCACTTTGATCTAGCCTCTTAGTGACGGCAAGATTTTAACCCTTTAGCTTTAGTCTTTATTCCTTGCTCTTTTATCCTTATTCGTTCTAACCTGAACAGCTAATACAGCCTTCTTCCATTGAACAAACTGGTCCGTCAACAATTTCTTCTGCAACCTGATCCTGCGTCATCTCAGCCGGAATAACCGCTTCAATTGCTTTACCACCTTGGTTTTCAACCGTAAACTTAACTGCTTGCGATGCTGCTTGAGTACGTAGGTAGTACATACCGGTTTTCAAACCTTTCTCCCATGCATAGAAGTGCATAGAAGTTAATTTTGAAGTATTTGGTGCATTTACGAACAAGTTTAGCGATTGAGATTGGCAGATATAAGCGCCACGATCGGCAGCCATATCGATGATGTTACGCATTTTGATTTCCCAAACTGTTTTGTACAATTCTTTAATATAATCAGGAATTGATGGAATGGCCTGGATTGAACCATTAGCCAATATGATTTGGTTTTTCATATCGTTGTTCCACAAACCTAATGCTACTAAATCTTTCAATAAGTGTTTGTTTACCACTACGAACTCTCCACTTAATACACGACGGGTGTAGATATTTGAAGTATACGGCTCGAAACACTCGTTGTTACCCAAGATCTGCGAGGTAGAAGCAGTTGGCATTGGTGCAACCAATAAAGAGTTGTACACACCATTTTTAACTACTTTCTTACGTAATGCGCTCCAATCCCATCTTCCGCTGTCAGGAGTTACATTCCATAAATCAAACTGGAATTTACCTTTTGATAATGGTGAACCTTTGAATGTTTGATAAGGGCCATGTTTCACCGCTAAATCGTGTGAAGCTGTCATCGATGCGAAATAAATCGTTTCGAAAATATCTTTGTTTAAACGTTTTGCTTCATCACTTTCGAAAGGTAAACGCAATAAGATAAAGGCATCTGCCAAACCCTGTACACCCAAACCAACCGGACGGTGACGCATGTTTGAATTTTCAGCTTCTTGAACTGGGTAATAATTATGGTCGATGATTTTATTCAGGTTTAGTGTTGCCTGATAAGTCACATCGTATAGTTTTTGGTGGTCGAATTGGCCATTGATTACGAAACGAGGCAATGCTAATGATGCTAAGTTACAAACCGCAACTTCATCTTTAGAAGTGTACTCAATAATTTCAGTACATAAGTTAGAAGACTTGATTGTACCTAAATTTTGTTGGTTAGATTTGCTGTTCGCTGCATCTTTAAACAACATATAAGGCGTACCGGTTTCAATTTGCGAATCTAAAATCGCAAACCAAAGCTCTTGTGCTTTAATGGTTTTACGTCCGCGGCCTTCAGTTTCATATTTAGTATATAATGCTTCGAACTCAGCGCCGAAACAATCTGCTAAACCAGGTGCTTCATGCGGACAGAATAAAGTCCATTCGCCATTGTCTTTAACACGTTGCATAAACAAATCGTTAATCCAAAGCGCATAGAATAAATCACGTGCACGCATTTCTTCTTTACCATGGTTTTTACGCAAGTCTAAGAATTCGAAAACATCTGCATGCCATGGTTCTAAATAAATTGCGAAAGCACCTTTACGTTTACCTCCACCTTGGTCTACATAGCGAGCAGTATCGTTAAATACACGCAACATTGGTATAATACCGTTACTTGTACCGTTTGTACCGCCAATGTAAGAACCTGTTGCACGGATGTTATGGATGCTTAAACCAATACCACCAGCACTTTGAGAAATTTTAGCAGTTTGTTTTAAAGTATCATAAATACCTTCGATGCTATCATCTTGCATGGTTAACAAGAAGCATGATGACATTTGAGGTTTTGGAGTAGCTGCGTTGAATAATGTTGGCGTAGCATGTGTAAACCAGCGCTCGCTCATTAAGTTATACGTTTTGATTGCACTTTCGATATCTTCTTTGTGGATACCTACAGAAACACGCATAAATAAATGCTGAGGACGCTCAACAATTTTGTTGTTTACTTTTAGAAGATAAGATTTTTCTAAAGTTTTGAAACCGAAATAATCGAAACCGAAATCGCGGTCGTAAATGATAGAACTATCTAAAATATCCTTGTTTTTTTCAATGATCTCATAAACATCATCAGCGATAAGCGGTGCAGCTTTCTGCGCTTTCGGGTCGAAATATTCGTACAACATTTTCATCGTACCCGAGAATGATTTAGTAGTGTTTTTATGCAAGTTGGAAACCGCAATACGCGATGCCAATAACGCATAATCAGGATGTTTTGTGGTTAACGATGCAGCAGTTTCCGCAGCAAGGTTATCCAGCTCTGATGTGGTTACACCATCGTATAAACCTTCGATTACCTTTTTGGCAACATCAATCGGGTCTACAAGGTCTGAATTTAAACTGTAGCACAACTTTTGAATCCGAGCTGTGATTTTGTCAAATTGCACCGCCTCTTTGCGGCCATCTCTTTTTAGTACGAACATAATTTATGAGATTTATTTTGTTAATGATTGAATGAGCGGATTTTGAATGAGTGAATGGACTTCCTTTCAACATTTTAAACCACTCGTATATTTTAATTATTTTTTCGATGACGGGATAAGCATTCACTCATTCTATCATTCCTAAATTCTAATTCTTGTTAAAAGTCTTCATCTAAAGAAAACGCTTGTTTATTGTTATCAGCAGAGGTTAATACACCACTTTTTTGATAATCACCAACTCGTTTTTCGAAGAAATTGGTTTTTCCCTGCAGTGAAATCATTTCCATAAAATCGAATGGATTGGTTGCATTGTAGATTTTTTTATATCCCAATTCCTGTAACCATCTATCGGCTACGAATTCGATATACTGGCTCATTAATTTTGCATTCATACCAATTAATGCAACTGGTAAAGCATCGGTAATAAATTCTTTTTCGATTTCTACTGCATCGCTGATGATACCGTGAACCTGCTCTTCGCTTAATTTATTGCTTAACATGCCGTATAATAAACATGCAAACTCACAGTGAGAACCTTCATCTCTAGAGATTAACTCGTTACTGAAAGTTAATCCCGGCATTAAACCGCGTTTCTTTAACCAAAAGATAGAACAGAAACTTCCGCTAAAGAAAATACCTTCAACCGCAGCAAAAGCAACCAAACGTTCTGCAAAACTTCCATTTTCAATCCAGCGTAACGCCCATTCCGCTTTTCTTTTTACTGCCGGAACAGTATCAATAGCGTGGAATAAACGATCTTTTTCTTCAGGATCTTTAATGTAAGTATCAATTAACAACGCATAAGTTTCGGCATGAATGTTTTCCATCATAATTTGGAAACCATAGAAACAACGTGCCTCTGGCAACTGCACTTCACTCATGAAGTTAACGGCCAAATTTTCGTTTACGATACCATCACTAGCAGAAAAGAAAGCAAGAATATGAGAAATGAAATGTCTTTCGCCATCATTTAAGTTGTCCCAGTGCTTTTGGTCATCAGAAAGATCAATCTCTTCTGCCGTCCAAAAACTAGCCTCGGTCTTCTTATACATTTCCCATATTGCCGGGTATTTGATCGGCAATAGCACAAACCTGTCTTTATTTTCTTGTAGTAATAATTCCTGTTCCATATGCTGATGTTTTTTTAATCTTCAATTTGCACAGAGCCGACAAAGGCACGCATCCACCAATTTTATATGGTGATTGTAATGTCTTTTATCAAAACGCTGTAGTGAAAGTGCTAACCTCATCGCTTTGCAAACAACTGAGTTTCTAGTTAGGAAATTTAAATCTGCAATCAGAGAGATGTACGTATAAATTACTAAAAACTAAGCTTTTATATTTGTTTTAAAGCGCAAGAAGTTAAAGAACTTTGTTATAACAAATATATATACGGGAGCCGTTTTTTGTGAATCAAAGTTGTTAACACTACCCTGAAATCAGTGGATAAATCAATCAGCTAAATATCATTTTCAAGCGAAAAAAAAGCTAATCATTTCTTTTTAAGGGTTTAGGAAACCAAAACAAGTGTTAATAACTTAAATTTGGGAGGTAAAATCAATCTGTATTAGAGCTAAAAAGAGTATTACTCCACAGTATAGCTTAGCTTAACCCGAGCAATACCTTTACGGTAGATACCAATCTGTTTTGCAGCGCTTTCTGATAAATCTATAGCTAATCTTTTAACAAAAGGGCCTCTATCATTTACTTTTACTACAACCGATTTTCCATTATCTGGATTGGTTACGGTAACTTTGGTACCAAAAGGCAATGAGCGATGTGCAGCCGTGAATTTTTTAGCCCTGTATTTTGCGCCGCTAGTGGTTCGGCGACCTTCGAACTTTCTATTATAATAAGTTGCTAGAACTGTTTTTTTGATACTATCTGGCTCATTCGATGACTCAGAATTTTGTGCGTTACTCTGCAAAAACAGAAAGCTAAAACTTAATAACAGAAGATACTTCATAGGCTAAATTTTCTTTATCGAGCCTGCAAATATAAGCATTTAGTTTATAATCAATAATTTGTGGAAAAATTGGAGGTCTGAAGTATAAAATCTGGTGATTAAAAACATCAAATTAAGAGCAGAAATCGAGCTTATTTTCTAAGAAAAATCACAAATCTAAAAATAAAAAAAGGCGTACAACCTATCGTCGTACGCCTCTACCTAACCCTACTATACCCACCTTATTTTTTATCAGGTACAAAATTCATTGAGATGGAATTTACACAGTGACGCGTGTCTTTATTTGTAAATCCTTCACCCAAAAATACGTGACCTAAATGTGCGCCACAGTTGGCACAAACAATTTCTGTACGCGAACCATCAGCATCTGGAATACGTTTTACTGCACCTTTAATTTCATCATCAAAAGCTGGCCATCCGCAGTGCGCATCAAATTTACTTTCAGAACGATATAAAGCCGCATTACAACGTTTACATGTATAAGTACCCTTATCCGTTGTATGTTCATATTTACCGGTACCTGGATACTCAGTTCCTTTATTAACAATTACTCTTTCTTCTTCGGGGGTTAATGGATTCCAGTTCATTTTTTTCTTTGCTATTACTTGTTCTGTAGATTGTTCTTCTTTTCCCTTATCTTTCTTCTGTGCACATGCTGAAAGACTGGTCATCAAAACAACAGTCGAAATTAAAAATAGTTTATTTATCATCATTCTCATACTACAATATACGCTATAGATTTTGTTTTGGTTTGTTGGTTTAAAGGTTTGCAATAGTGTTTACAAAAAGATGATAAAAAGGGTGTAACCCTGTGAAAGTTCGTAGCGTATCTTCTGCGAAGCAAATCCCTCTCAGGGAGAGAGGGAGATAAAAGATAGTGCTTTTAACCATCGGCTTTAATAGAGGAAATAAAATCCAAAAAACCTCTCCCTACCAAAGTTTGCAAGTTGGGGTTCTTTAGTGCAAATCCCTCTCCTTAAAGAGAGGGAAACAAAGGATAGTGGTTTTAACCATCAGCGTTTACAACCTTCATGTGCAGGAACAGATTATTGCCATTCTCAAACCACAAAACAATTAATCCCTTTTATTTAATCAATAACTTTGATAAGTGAGATAAAATGCAAAAAACCTCACCCTATCAAAGTTTGTAAGCCGGGCTCTTTAGTGCAAATCCCTCTCCTTAAAGAGGGAAACAAAGGATAGTGGTTTTAACCATCAGCGTTTATCACCTTTATCTGTGGGAAAGACCATTGCTGGTTCTACCATCACAAAACATTAATTCCCTCTCCTCAAGGAGAGGGATAGCGCAGGCTTTGATCTAGCCACTAGCTCTGAAGGGTGAGGCCAACAAAAAAAGCGTCCCGAAATTAATCGAAACGCTTTCCTATAAAGAGATTTTAAAAATCTTATTTTGCCAATTCTTCTGCCATTGCAGCACCGATTTCAGCAGGACTTTCTACCACACGGATACCACACTCACGCATAATTTTCATTTTAGCGGCAGCTGTATCATCAGCACCACCAACTATAGCACCTGCGTGGCCCATTCTACGTCCCGGAGGCGCAGTTTGACCAGCAATAAAACCAACAACAGGTTTAGTACCATGTTCTTTAATCCAACGGGCTGCTTCAGCTTCCATTCCACCACCAATCTCACCAATCATGATGATACCATGTGTTTCAGGATCGTTCATTAATAATTTAACTGCTTCTACAGTAGGTGTACCAATAATCGGGTCGCCACCAATACCAATTGCTGTTGTAATGCCTAAACCAGCTTTAACAACCTGATCTACTGCCTCGTAAGTTAACGTTCCAGATTTTGAAACTACACCAACATGACCTTTTTTGAAAATAAAGCCGGGCATGATACCAATTTTAGCTTCATCAGCAGTAATTACACCTGGGCAGTTAGGGCCAATAAGGGTAACATCACGATCAGAAATATATTCTTTAACCTGAATCATATCCTTGGTTGGGATACCTTCAGTAATACAAACAATAACTTTAATACCACCTTCGGCAGCCTCCATAATTGCATCAGCAGCGAAAGCCGGTGGCACAAAAATGATAGATACATTTGCTCCCGT
>Ga0160460_100124_pt1 | contig 96380 bp, 82 predicted proteins | sample HID1973M_E6MG_FD_108238 | JGI IMG/M metagenome (GOLD analysis project Ga0160460, IMG submission 108238) | Enriched mosquito-associated microbial communities from UW Madison campus, WI, USA - HID1973M_E6 MG | ecosystem: Host-associated > Arthropoda: Insects > Digestive system > Unclassified ... | reverse complement strand
TCTACACTTTATACCTCACACTCAAAGATAAAAACGAAAATATTATCGAAGTTATTCCACAGCGGATCGGTTTTCGTTCTGTAGAAATTAAAGGGAGCGATTTATTGGTTAATGGCAAGCGGATCTTTTTAAAAGGTGTAAATCGGCATGAGCATAATCCCACTCAAGGACATACCCTCACACATGAAGATATGCGGAAAGATATGGAAATGATGAAAAAGCTCAATGTAAACGCGGTTCGTCATTCACATTATCCGCCAGACCCTTATTGGATGGAACTTTGTGATGAATACGGATTGTATGTAATTGATGAAGCCAATATAGAATCCCATGGCCGTTATTATAGCTTGGAAACCACTTTTGCAAATGATAAACAATGGAGAATTCCACACTTGGAGCGGATTCAAAGAATGTACGAAAGGGATAAAAACCATGCATCAATCATTACATGGTCTTTAGGAAACGAAGCCGGAAACGGTGTTAATTTTTATGAAGCTTACGAGTGGTTGAAGAAAAAAGATATCCGCCCAGTACAATACGAACGTGCTGAAAATGACTTTAATACCGATATGATTGTTCCTCAGTATCCTGATCCAAACTGGCTTATAAAATATTCGAAAGGTAAAAACGAGCGGCCATTGATAATGAGTGAATACGCACACATTATGGGCAATAGTCTGGGGAATTTTAAGGAATATTGGGATGCGATTGAAAACAATCCAAAACTTCAAGGTGGTTTTATCTGGGAATGGATTGATCAGGGAATAGATACCGTAAAAAATGGAAAACGCATTTTGGCTTATGGTGGCGATTTTCCTTTATCTGGGCCGGTTGACGAAAATTTTAGCGATAATAATTTTTGTGTTAAAGGTGTGGTTACGGCCTATCGTGGCTTAACACCTATGGCTATCGAGGCGAAAAAGGTTTATCAGTATGTTAAAACAGCCTATCTGGGCAATAACAAAGTAAGTATAAACAACAGTTATTTCTTTAGGAATATGGATAATGTACAGTTAAACTGGCAATTATTGGAAGATGGAAAGGTTGTTGAAAGTGGAATTGTTGCTGAATTAAAAGCTGATCCCCGCCAAAGTACAACTTTAACATTGCCTGTTAAAACCAAATCTAAAACCGGTAAAGAATACTTTTTAACGCTTAGATATCAACTCAAAACTGAAGAGCCGTTTTTAGAAAAAGGCTACGAAATAGCAACAGAACAATTTGCTTATAATGGAACAGCTCCGAAATATATTTCCGAAATTAAATCGGGACAATTAAAGGAAGAGAAATCGGCAGATAAAGCTGTAGTCACAGGAAAGGATTTCAGCGTTGCTTTTGATTTGAAAAAGGGCTTGATCAGTAGTTACAAGTTAAAAGGAGAGGAGTTACTTATAAACGGTCCTCAACCTGGTTTTTACAGAGCACCAACTGATAACGATATTGGAGCAGGTTTGAACACTTCGTTAAGAATATGGCGGAATGTTTATACTACAAATAACCAAATTATAAATGTTTCTACGGCTTTAACTGAAAACAGCAACTATAAAGTAACCATTCGTTCCAAATTATTAGGTGGCGATGCGGAAACGGAACAGACTTTTGATATCAAACCAGATGGATCGATTAGGGTTGGAAATAAGTTTATAGCTGTAAATGGTAAATACAATGTAATGATGAGAATTGGAAACGATATCGAATTGAATAAAAATTTCAATACAATTCAATGGTATGGCCGTGGGCCAGGAGAAAATTATTGGGATAGAAAAACAGCCTCATTAATTGGTACTTACAAACAAAATATTAAAGACCAATATTTCGCCTATGCACGTCCACAGGAAAGTGGAAACAAAACGGAAGTGCGTTGGGTAAATTTTACAAATGCTAAGGGAAAAGGAATAAAAATTGAATATGCGGATAGTTTGTTAAGTTTCTCTGCGTTACCTTATTCGATAGAAGATTTAGATCCTGAGGCAGAGAAAAAACAATACCATTCTGGTGAACTTGTTGCTAGAGATAGAATTTATCTACATGTCGATTTACTTCAGCTAGGAGTTCAGGGAATAGATAGTTGGGGGTCTTTGCCACTAAAAGAATACCAGATTCCCTTTAAAAATCAAGAATACAGTTATTGGATTAAGCCCATCAAATAATACAATGCTAAGCCCAAATCAAAACATTTGGGCTTTTTTATTTAAGATTAATAAATATATAATTAGTGATCCGTAAGGATACGAACCATGGATTATCAAGCTAATGCTCTGGTTCGTGTCTACATGAATTAAAGCCTCGGTTCGTGTCTCCACGTACCGAAACAAACTTCTTAACTAAAAATATTAATTGTAAAACCGACAGTTAAAATATTTGAAAAACCTATATTTAAGGACTAATCAAATGCCCATGAAACTGCGATTTTTTGTTTTTTTTCTCATCTTTTTGTGCCTTGGCGAATCTTATGCCAGCAAAGTTGTCCCCCCAGTCATCATCAACTTTGGCGTTAACAAAAAAGTTATTTATGATTTAAATATTGGTACATATTCGATTGTTCAAGGGAAAAAGGAGATTTTAACCAATGCATTTACTTCTTTTAAAAATCATGGCATTTTTATCAGTTCGAAAGAATATGCGCAACGGGTTTATAAAAAAACTCCGGTTTCAGATGAATTTGGTAAAGGCATTAAGCACATAATTTCGATGGAGAAAAAAGGTCTCCCAACCATGAAACTTACGTTTTGTACCCATCCAAAGTCTGAAGTAATAATGTTGCAATTAGAGATTGTCGGTCAAAATTTGGAAAGTAATTATTTAGTTCCGATGGATGCAAGATTAATAAATAATGGTTTAGAGCAAGACCCAAGAACATTATTCGTACCATTCGATAACGATACCTTTATTAAATACAATGCAAAAAAGTTAACCAATGGTGTAGAAAATATTTCTTCGGAAGTTGGTGCCGTTTACGATGATGCATCAAGAGCGGGAATAATAGCGGGTTCCATAGAACACAAAATATGGAAGTCTGCAGTAGAAATAACACAGAAGAAGGATAAAAGACGATTAAAAATCTGGTCTGGATATACATCAAAAGAAGTTACCAGAGATCAGATTGAACATGCCTCCTTAACTGGAAATAGCATTAAATCTTCAAAAATGTTTTTTGGCTTATTTGCAGACTGGCGAACAGGTTTAGAAACTTATGCAAAAGCAAACCGTTTGGCTGAGCCTTCAATTGTATTTAAATGGAAAGAAGGAACACCTGTTGGCTGGAACAGCTGGGGTGTTTTACAGGGAAAAATCAATTATGAAAATACCACCAAAGTGGTTGATTTCTTTGCCGATAGTCTTAAAAATTTTCGTAATGAAGGCATAGCTTATATCGATTTAGATTCTTTTTGGGATAATATGATTAAAGGCGGTTATGAGGGAGATTATACCCAACTGAAAGCCTTTACCGATTATTGCAGACGAAAAGGCTTAAAGCCCGGTGCATATTGGGCGCCATTTACCGATTGGGGATCTGGATCGGGGCCAAACCGAAGGGCGGAAGGTTCTAAATATACCTTTGGAGAAATGTGGACTAAAGTAGGCAAAGGTTACCATGATTTTGATGGTGCTCGAGCATTGGATCCAACACATCCCGGCACAAGGAAAAGAATTGATTTGGTAATCAAAAAGCTTAAAGAAATGGGTTTTAAAATGATTAAAATCGATTTCTTAGGGCATGCCGCTGTCGAATCAACCTCATTCTACGATCCAAAAGTGAAAACCGGCATGCAGGCCTATGCCTCGGGAATGGAATATCTGCTTAAGCAACTTAATGGCGAAATGCTGGTTTATGCAGCAATTTCACCGAATTTGGCTTCAGGACGTTATGTACATATGAGAAGAATTGCCTGTGATGCATGGAAAACGATTAAGGATACTCAATACACGCTTAATAGCGTTAATTATGGTTGGTGGCAAACCTATCTTTACGATTATATCGATGCCGATCACGTAGTTTTTGCAAAGGAAAGTTTTGGCGAAAATAAGGCAAGGTTGCTTTCAGCGGTAATTACCGGATCGCTCATTCTTGGAGATGATTTCTCTACGAATGGACCATGGAACGGCACAGCCAAAAAGTTATTTAGCAACCCAGAATTTTTAAAGATTGTGAAGAATGGAAAAGCTTTTCGCCCTGTTGATGGTAATACCGAAGATAAAACGAACAATCTCTTCATCCGGAAAATTGGATCGTATTATTATCTTGCTGTATTTAATTTTTCAAAAAAGGATTTTGATTTAGGTTTGGATTTTAAACGACTGGATATTCCGTTAGGAAAATACCAAGCAACTGAAGTATTTGACCAGAAAAAAATCGATTTTAATAAGGATACGAAAATTCATCTTGATGGTGAAAATGCTAGTTTGTATAAAATCGGTCAGGTTAAATAGCCTAAAATTTATCTTTCATACCCAACATTCCTAGCAGGCCACCGGTGTGTATAGCCAATATTTTATCATTCGAGCCAATTACACCTTGTTTTTGAAGATCGATTATCGAATAAAACATTTTTGCGGTATACACGGGGTCAATCAATAATCCTGTTTTAGCGGTAAATAATTTTATAAATTCGATTAATTCAGAAGTTGTTTTGGCGTAGCCCCCAAAATGATAATCGAGATGAAGATGTAAATGTTCTGAAAGCGGTGTATATCTTTCAATTTCATCGCGTATAAAAGAACCGCCTTTTAAAACAGGAATAATGTGAAGTTTTGTTTTAAGATTTTGATTTTGAATGCCTTTTAATAATCCAGCTGCTGTTGTTCCGGTACCTGCGGCACAGAAAATATGATCGTAATGCTCAGGAAGTTCGTCAATTATTTCTGCACAACCAATCGTTGCTTCTAAAGAAGCGCCACCTTCATCTATAAAGAAGGCTTGATCATCATCTCCAAAATGTTTCTCGAATAGATGTTTTTTGTTTTTATAACTTTCTCGATCGATAAAAATAAGTTTCATCCCAAAAAGACTACAGAGCATTAACATTTCATTTTTTACAGGTTCACCACGAACAAATGCGGTAGATTTTAATCCACAACGAGATGCAGCAGCTGCAGTTGCAACCAGATGGTTTGAATACGCGCCACCAAAAGTTATTAGATGAGATTTGTGCTCATTTTGGGCACTTAAAAAAATGTATTTAAGCTTGCGCCACTTATTCCCAGAAATATATGGATCAATTAAATCATCTCGCTTAACAAATAAGTTGTTAAACGGGTTTAATTCTAATTTCTGTACAGGACTGTATATTTTTTCAAACACGTGTAAAAATAAAAAACACCTGATGATTTCAAGTGTTTTTTAGGAGTTTTTAAGATTATAACTACTTAAAGTATATTTTCCGTACTAAATATGGAAAAAAATTAAGTACAATCCTGACATTTGAAGTAAAATTTTTCATGGTATTATTATTAGGTACGATCAATTGTACAAATAACACGCCAAATATATTTTTTGTTCTATTTTTCTTAAAAATTAACACTAAATTAATATAAAGAATTATTGTCCAATTCCTAAACCAATCCCTGCGTTTAGCATACTGTATTTAGCAGCAGTGTAAGAACCATAAAATTTAAAGAAACCAAATTTAAGTTGAAAGCCTAAGCTAGCTCTAACCCCGTCAATGTCGGTTTGTTTTACAGAAATCGGATCAACATAAGTAACGGAAGTGTTGTTTCCAGTATCGAATTTATACGTGCCTAAAGCTTTCAAATTCGTTTTGGAAGTTTGGTAACCAATGCTTGCGAAAGGAGTAAAGAAAAGGATTTTTTTAGATACGATTGCATCAAAATTTACACCATTAAATTTCGCATCAATATGCTGGTCGGAATTTGCCGTATTGTTAACATTTAATGGCAAAGTATATTTATACTGTGTAAAACCACCTGCAAGAGCAATATCAATTGGAATTAATTTTTCTGTTTTGCCCATTATCAAGGGTAACAATTCTATTTTAGCTCCAACTCCAATCATCGATAAGCTTCCCAAATCGTTACTTATTTTAATTTTCGGCATTGCCCTTAATGTAATATCTATATTTTTTGGCAAGCCCAAGGTGGCCTGAATCTGTGCTGATGGAACCACATGAAAACCTACACCCTGAGGAAGATTAAAAAATGTGGTAGTCGGCAGTCCACTACTGGTGTAAACCTGCATTCTTCCACCTTCTTGATCATTACCAAAGGCTGTTGGACCTATCGATGAGGCACCTGGTGCCGGCTTAATATTGTTAAGTCCAAGTGCATTAACATCATAAGTTCTGGCAGATTGAGGCACAAATGCACCACTGATCGAAACTCTAACGTCGAACTTTAATAAGCCTTTTGATTTGGCTGTATTTGTCCAGCCATCACTTAAACCAACACCCAATCCTTTATAAAGCGGATCGAAATATGCATTTATCAATTTTGTGGCATCAGCAGGACCGGAAACAAATAAGCCACCAACGTCTTGCTGGGCATTTGCCTTATCAAAGTTAACAATCAGAATTAGAGCGATAAAAGCCCCCAGGAAGTAACGTTTTCTCATGAGATATTTTTTTAGGATGATTTACTATATCACATAAAGATAGACTGTTTTTATTAAACTAAAATCATTCCAAAAATCTTGCACTTAAAAGTTTATTTTTGCAGCATGGAAAATTCGGTAGAATTGCAGGAGTCAGAAGATCAAGAGTTATATGAACATTTAAAAGTTATCGTAGATAAAGGACAATCTTTACTTCGAATTGATAAGTTTTTAATGGTGCGGGTAGAAAATGCTTCAAGAAACCGCATTCAAAATGCCATTGATGCTGGCAACGTTTTGGTTAATCAAAAGCAGATTAAAGCAAGCTACAAAGTTAAACCCTTTGATGAGATTTCAATCGTTTTACCTCATCCGCCCCGCGATACCGAAGTTTATCCAGAAGATATTCCAATAGAAATTATCTATGAAGACAATGATCTTCTTTTGGTAAATAAAGCGGCAGGAATGGTTGTTCACCCGGGTTTTAATAATTATACCGGTACTTTGGTTAATGCTTTGGCCTTCCATTTTGAACAATTGCCCCAACTGCCTGGAAATGATGGTAGACCTGGTTTGGTGCATCGAATTGATAAAGATACTTCTGGTTTATTGTTGATCAGCAAGAACGAAAAATCGATTACACATTTAGCCAGACAGTTTTTTGATCATAGCATTACCCGAAAATATATCGCTATGGTTTGGGGCGATATCGAAAACGATGGAACGGTGACAGGTTATATCGGCAGAAGCCTGAAAGATAGAAGGGTAATGGATATTTATGATACCGAAGATAAGGGCAAATGGTCGGTTACGCATTATACAGTTTTAGAACGCTTGGGTTATGTAACGCTTATTAGCTGTGAGTTGGAAACGGGGCGTACGCACCAAATTAGAGCACATATGCAACATATTGGGCATCCGTTATTTAATGATGCAATGTATGGAGGCGATAAGATTTTAAAAGGAACTACGTTTAATAAATACAAGCAGTTTGTAGATAATTGCTTTGAATTATTGCCTAGGCAGGCACTGCACGCTCAGTCTTTGGGTTTTATTCATCCAACAACGAAAGAATATATGCACTTTGAATCACCACTACCTCCAGATTTTAAAGCAGCGCTTACCAAATGGAGAAATTATATTGCTACATCATAAAATATGTCTCAACAGTACCTCTTGTTTAATGATGAATTTCATTTAGTTGACGCTCCAATATTAACAGCTTCGAACCGGGGTTTTAAGTTTGGTGATGGCCTTTTTGAAAGCATGAGAATGATAAACGGCAAGCTTCAGTTTGCAGATTTACACGCCGATAGATTAGTAGCGGGAATGAAGGCCTTGAAAATTGAAGGTCATGCCTTAATGGATGATTATTTTTTGCGTCAAAAAACTGCTGATTTAGCCAAACGAAATAAATGGAATGGAAACGTTCGTTTTCGGTTGTCTGTTTATCGAGAGGGATCTGGTGTATACACTCCAGAAATTAATAAGGCAGGTTATGTTTTAGAGGGCATTTCTTTAAAAAGCAATCAGTACGATTTAAATAGTAAGGGATTGATTATTGATGTTTTCGATGAAATGACCAAATCGGTAAACAAAGTTTCCAATTTTAAAACGGCTAATGCGTTGCTATATGTTATGGCAGGTATTTTTAAAAGCACCAATCGGTTGGATGAAGCGATTATCTTAAATCAACACGGTTTTCTTTGCGAAAGCATTAGTGCGAATGTATTTGTGGTATATGATAAGAAAATTTATACGCCAGCATTAACCGAAGGTTGTGTTGGTGGGGTAATGCGTACAGCAGTAATGCAACTCGCTAAAACAAACGATATTCCTGTAATAGAAGCACAGATTAATCCAGAAATATTAAAAGAGGCTGACGAGGTTTTTATTACAAATGCTTCCCAGGGAATTCAATGGGTTATGGGCTATGGCAGAAAGCGCTACTTTAACGAGATTTCGAAGTTTTTAACGGAAAAGTTGAATAATTTATAAAATAGTGCGTGTTCAATTTTATCAAACCAAAAGTGAATTGTTAAAGCCTTGGTTAGAAGGCTATTATTTTTTATTTAAAGATAAAAGCGAAGCTGATGTAGAATACCTAACCTTTCCCAATAACTTTGTAAATCTATCTGTTAGTAACCAGGTTACTGTAGCTTTTAATGATATTGAGGCCGTAATCACAGAAGATCGATCAAAAAGTATTTCTTCCACATTGGTTGCTAATTATAAAAAACCAATCAAAGTGCAGTACAGTGGCAAAGTAGAAGAAATTACCTTTCATTTTAAGCCTTTAGGCTTAAATGCTTTTTTGCCCAATCCAATTTCGCATTATAAAGATTCGTTGCATGCTTTTTATCCCTTTGCCGATTTTAGCTCAAGCATGTTAACCATTTTAAACGAAAGTTGCATAGATATCAAAATTGATCAGATTGAAAAATACTGGCTTACAAAATTATCCGGTTTTCAGCATCCCTTCATGATCAATCTTATTGATGATATTTTGATTCCAAATCGAGAGGTCTCAATTCATGAACTTGCATTAAAATATAACACGAGCAGACAAAATATCTTTAAATTGTTTAAAAATTTGTTGGGAGAAAATCCCTCAGATTTCCTTAAAATCCATCGGTTTAGAGAAACTTTATCCAATAGAATAGCTTCTCTAAAAAACGAGGGAAATCTCACTTCTTTAAGCTACGAATCGCTTTTTTACGATCAATCTCATATGATCAGAGAATTTAAGGCACTAACAGGCTTATCTCCCAAAAAATTCTTTGAAAAAATTCGGCTTAAAAAAGGAGCAGGTAATTGGCTTTTTGTTTAGTGGTTTACAATTATACAATTTCAGCATTTTCTTGTTAACTAGTTTTGTAATCGTTTTTAATTTAAATCGAGCAACAGAATGAAATTTTGCCTTCTTACAGTTTTCATATTTTTAAGTTTTTGTATCAATCTACAAGCACAGATGACAACCAATGACGTGATTTTGGTAAAAGAAATTAATGTGAAAAAATATATAGGATGGGCTTATGAAATTACCGCAGAAATAAGAAGTTTTACCCATAACGATTTTGGAAACGCAAATTTTTCGGCATTACAAATTGGCAAAAGCGATTGGGATTTTATCGAGACAACGCGTAAGAACCTGCCAAAATCAAAGAATAATGGAGTTTGGGAAAAACGTACAATGTCTGGAGTTATTGATAAAAACGCAAGCAAAATCTGGCTGTATCTACTTACTTATGGAAATGGAGATTTTTACTTCGATAACATTAAAATGAGGGTTAAGGATAGAGATGGAAATTGGATAGATATAGTTGTAGATAACGGAGATTTCGAAAAATCAACAGATAAGAATCCGCTTAAGGGATTAAGAAATGCTGAGTCCTTAACCAATAAAAAAGGTGTCAGCTCAAGCCTTTTTATTGATCAAAATCCCGAATACAAACAATCACTTCATGTTCATTCTGAAGGCGCTGAACAAGACAAAAGGATTTTTTATGGGAATAATTTAAGCACTGGTAAATATTTAAAAATTAATGGAATAAAGCTTTATTATGAAGTTTATGGAACAGGTGAACCACTTTTGCTTCTTCATGGAAACGGAGGATCAATCAATAGTTTTTCAAAGCAAATTCCCGATTTTGCCCAAAAGTATAAGGTAATTGCAGTTGATACCAGAGGACAGGGAAGAAGCAAAGATCTCATTTCAAAAGATCTTTCCTATGATTTGTTTGCAGAAGATATTAAAGACCTATTAGATTCGCTCCAGTTAAAAAATGTAAACGTTCTGGGTTGGAGCGATGGTGGAAATACCGGATTAATCTTGGCGAGTAAATATCCGGAATATGTTAAGAACCTTATTGTAATGGGTGCAAATCTCAATCCTTCTGATCTAGCCGTTAAGAAAAAGACATTAGAAAAAACAGAAAAAGATATTAAAAAATTAAAGGCCGAAAATAAGGAAAGTAATTTTCCGATTATTAGACTTTTAGAAATGGTGTTAAAAGAACCGAATATTAACCCTGAGACTTTAAGCAACATAAAAGCAAAAACTTTGGTTTTAGCTGGAGAGAAAGATGAAATATTGGAAAACCATACTCGCCTTATCGCCAAGCGTATTCCAAATTCAAATTTGTACATTTTTAAGGGAGAAACACATTTTGTCGTGACCGAAAATCCAGCGCTCTTTAATAAAACCGTGCTCGATTTTTTGCAAAAATAGTGTAACCCTCCATCTCAATTCATTTAGTTGTAGCATCACAATGTTGTTGCCCCATGGTTCGTGTCTCCACGAACCATATAATCGATACCTTCATTATTTAACCAATCAGGCTTACAACCTCATTCCTCTTAAGAAATCTTCAATCGACATTCGTTTTTTACCCTCGTACTGAATATCCAAAAGTTTAATAAATCCATCTTTGGTGGCAAATTTTAAGAAGGTTTTTCCATCAGTTAAAAAACCACCATACGCAATCCCAGGTTCTTTTGCTTCTAGTTCAGCCTTGAAAACTTTAAGTGTTTTATCATTTAAAAGAGTGTAGGCAGTTGGGTATGGACTTAAACCCCTAATTAAATTATAAACTTGTTGTGCCGAATTGTTCCAATCAATTTTGCAGTCTTCCTTAAATATTTTTGGTGCATGTTTTAGAACATCACTTTGTGGCTGAGGCTGCTCGGTAAAGTTTCCTTCTGCAATAGCCGAAACGGTTTTCACCAAAAGTTTGGCGCCAACATCCATCAGTTTATCATGTAAATCGCCAGCAGTTTCATCATCGGCAATGGCAACGCTATCACTTAAAATAATATCGCCAGTATCAATTTCGTGGGTTAAGAAAAATGTAGTTACGCCACTTTCCTTTTCTCCATTTATAATGGCATGGTTAATCGGTGCGGCACCACGATATTGAGGCAACAATGAACCATGAAGATTTATTGTGCCCTTTGATGGCATTGCCCAAACCACTTCTGGCAACATCCTAAAAGCAACAACAACCTGTAAATCGGCTTGAAATGATTTAAGTTCTTCAATAAATGCCGGATTTTTTAATTTTTCTGGTTGTAGAACTGGGATGCCCTTTTCTACAGCATATTTTTTAACACCACTTTCGCTAAGTTTTTGACCACGGCCGGCAGGCTTATCGGGTGCCGTAACCACTGCAACAACATCGAAATCAGCTTGTATTAAAGCATCTAAAGAAGCAACGGCGAAATCGGGCGTACCCATAAAAACTATTTTCATACAATAGATGTTGTGTTTCTAAAATAACGAGATTGAGGACATTATGTTTTGCAAAATAACTAAAATTAAATCATCCTAACAGGTTAAAAAATGGTACAAAGTAAAGAAGTTGTTAAGGCAAGTGGGCTGGTTTATGTAACGGATACCATGCCAGGGATTTATAGGAAAGGCAAACCTGGAAAATTCCATTATGAGGATAAGGATGGAAATAAAATTACAGAAGAAAAACATCTCGATAGAATAAAATCGTTGGTTATTCCGCCAGCCTGGCAACAGGTATGGATTGCCAATAAACCAAATGCCTATCTTCAGGTTACAGGTATTGATGCAGCAGGGCGGAAACAATATAAATATCATCCAAAATGGACCAGTCGCAGGTCTGACGACAAATATTTTCGGTTACTAGAATTCGGAAAAGCTTTACCTGAAGCCAGAAAAAAATTAGAAAAGGATTTAAAGCGTAAAGATTTAGATGAAAGAAAGGTTCTGGCAATCTCGGTTGATGTGCTTCAGAAAACCCTGATTCGGGTTGGTAATGAAAGTTATAAACAACTTTATGGATCTTTCGGATTAACTACACTTCGCGATAAGCACGTTAAAATTAATGGCAGTAAAATCAGTATGGATTTTATTGGAAAAAAAGGTGTTAAACAAAGTTTAGAACTTAATGACAGAACTTTAGCCAAACTTGTTAAAAAATGCAGGGATATTCCTGGCCAGGAGCTTTTTCAGTTTTATACTAATGGGAAAGAACATAAGGGAATCGACTCTGGCAAAATAAATAATTACATAAAAGAAATAACCGGAAACGACTTTACAGCAAAAGATTTTAGAACCTGGGGCGGAACTCTAGAAGCACTTCGGCAATTCGCAAAATGCAGTGTTGATGAAAATCTTCAGCTGAATTCAAAAAAAACCATAGTTAATGTTCTGGATTGCGTTGCAAAAAAACTCGGTAATACCAGAGCTGTTTGTAAAAGCTCTTATGTATATCCGCTTCTGCTCACCGCTTACGAAAATGATGAACTAGAAAAATATATGAAAAAGATGAACAACAAAAAAACTGTGGGCAAACTAGGATTAGAACACGATGAGAAAGTTTTATTGTCATTTTTGAAAACTACAAATAAGTAAAAAAATTATATTTGCTTTTTGTCCTTAATATGCAAATTGATCTCAACGACAACGCAGCGCTATTTAACAGTTTAATAGAAGAATCTCCAATGCCAATCTCTCTATATGTAGGAGAGAATATGGTAATTAAAATTGCAAACAAAGCCATTTTAAATGCTTGGGGTAAAGATGCATCGGTAATTGGAAAAGAACTCAGCCAAGCGTTGCCAGAATTGGAAGGCCAGCCTTTTTTGCAAATTCTAAAAAATGTTTTTCAAACCGGAGTCGCCTACGAAGCTAAGGAAGATAAGGTTGAACTGATAAATGATGGAGTACTAAAAACATTTTATTTTGATTTTACATACAAACCTTTAAGAGACCATAACGGAAATATCTGCGCAATTCTAAATAATGCAACCAACGTTACTGAGCTGGTTAATGCCAGATTCAGGATAAAAGAAAGCGAAGAATTATTTAAAAAAATGATTCTAGATGCACCAGTTGCAATTGGCATATTAAGAGGGAAGGATTTTATAATTGAGCAGGCAAATGCAGATTTACTAAAAGTTTGGGGTAAGACATCAAAGGTAATTGGTTTAAAGTTAATTGATGGGTTGCCAGAAATTATTGATCAACCTTTCCCAAACCTGCTTAAAGAGGTTTACGAAACAGGTAAGCCACACTATGGTTATGAAACACTCGCAACTTTAGAAAGAAACGGTGTGTTAAAGGATTGTTTCTTCAACTTTGTATATGATCCTATACGAGATGCCAATAATAAAGTTACTGGAATTATGGTTGTGGCTAATGAAATTACCGGCCAGGTAACTGCCAGAAATGAGGTTGCCAAAAGCGAAGAGCGGTTTAGAAATCTGTTATTGGATGCGCCAATGGCTACTGGGCTTTACGAAGGGGAAGATATTATCATAAGTTTAGCTAATGATGAATTGCTGAAGTTTTGGGGAAAAGATAAAAACGTAATTGGTAAACCCATGCTTATAGCAATTCCCGAACTTGAGGGTCAGCCTTTTATTGGTCTTTTAAAAGATGTTTACAGAACAGGGATTCCCTATCATGCAGATCAACAGGCAGCAGATTTAGTTGTTGATGGGAAACTGCAAACTTTTTGGTTCAATTTTACTTACAAGCCCTTATTTAATTCAGAAGGAGAAGTTTACGCCATTCTTCATGCAGCTATGGATGTAACAAAACAAGTTCAGTTACAAAAGCAAAAAGACGAATTTTTGGGTATTGCAAGTCACGAATTAAAAACACCGGTTACCAGTATTAAAGCTTACGCCCAGGTTCTTGAGCGGATAATCCGTAGCGAAGGCGACGAAAAAAAGGCGAGCATGGTGAGCAAGATGGACCTTCAGTTAAACCGATTAACCAGTTTAATTGGCGATTTACTGGATGTTACAAAAATCCAGTCGGGTAAAATGACATTTAATCCTGTTAAATTTGATTTCGATTTAACAATTGCTGATTTAGTTGAAGATATTCAGCACACCACCTCAAAGCATACTATTGATATTGATTTACAATCCAACGCAATTGTGTTTGCCGATAAGGAACGAATTGGTCAGGTAATTATTAATTTGCTGTCTAACGCCATAAAATATTCAACAGATGCAAATAGGATCGATGTTAAAAGTTATGTTCAGGATTCTGAAATTATTTTTAACGTTCGGGATTATGGAATAGGAATTTCAAAAGAATCACAACGTCTTGTTTTCGATCAGTTTTATAGAGTGGGCGGATCAATGCAACATACTTACCCAGGACTTGGTTTAGGTCTCTATATTTCTGCAGAGATTATAAAAAATGAAGGAGGGAGAATTTGGGTTGAAAGTGAAGAAGGAAAAGGCGCTACTTTTTACTTTGCATTAAAAATGTAAAAAGCACCAAATTATTCTTTAGGTGCTTTTTTGATTGGATGAACTGGTTGTTCTTCATTTTCCCTCTGCTGAGCAGGATTATTCGTTTTAGACGGCTTATTGGGCAAACTATCGTTAGGTTTTCTAACCGTTTTATGGCCTACCGGCTCACGTCCTTTTGGTACTTCTTCCTGATAATTACTTCCTGGTTTATCACTTTTTTCTTTGGGGCCGCTCATATTAATAATTTAAAATAATGATTGAATTTTGAGTTAGATAATGATTGATTATCACCTCGAAATTTAGAACAAAGCAGAATTGATTATTGTTTTAATGAACTGCATATTCAAACATTCTATCATCCATTTATCCCATCATTCCAAACTCCCTCAATTAATCATTAATTATAAAGCAAATACTTCTTACGCATAGTTTTGTATGCGCTTAATCCTGGTTCCCAACTTGCTCTTATTTCTTTTTCGCTTTTCCCATCGGCAATCTGTTGTCTAAAATCAGCAACGCCCACTAATCTTTCAATAGTTCCCATTTCTTTGCTCAGTTTGGTATTAAAGAAATCTTCTTTTTTAGGCGATGCGTTGTACAGTTCAATTATCCAGCTTAAATTAATGGCTTTTGTTTTTCTGAGCTTAGAAACATCATACGTTCTTAAATCCAATCCATAACAAATCTGATCTTGAAATAAAGGTGTTTCAGACATCCCTTTAATGCTTTTCGGAGTAAAATTGAAATCAAATTTTCCCTTTAAATACGGCGCACCTACAATAGTAAACGGAAACATTGTGCCACGACCATGGTTTAAATAAGTGCCTTCAAATAAACAGGTTGTCGGATAAAGCATAATCGACTGTTGGGTGTTCAAATTAGGAGATGGCTTAACAGGTAATGTATACTCCATATCATGATTATAATTTGCATTTTTTATTATCGTGATTTTGCATTTCACTTTGTCTTTTAACCAGCCCTCACCATTTAACATTTGCGCATATTCACCTACAGTTAAGCCATGCGCAATGGGAATAGGCTGAATACCAATTCCTGATTTAAATTTTGGGTCTAAAATGGGGCCGTCGATTAAATAGCCATTTGGGTTTGGTCTATCCAAAATTAAAAGTTCCTTGTTGTTAACAGCACAAGCCTCCATAACGTGTTGCAGGGTATTAATGTAGGTATAAAAACGAACACCAACATCTTGAATGTCAAATATCATAACATCAATATCCGCTAAATCCTCAGCCGTAGGTGTACTGTGTTTTCCATATAAGGAAATAGCTTTTATGCCTGTTTTGGTATCCACATCGTCATTTACACTAACACCGGCACTTGCATTTCCCCTAAAACCATGTTCCGGTCCGAATATTTTTTGAATTTTAACACCACGTTTCAATAAACTATCCACAGATGTCTCATTTCCAATAATAGAAGTTGGGTTAACCACCATACCAACACGCTTACCTTTTAATAACGGTAAGTATTTTTCGGTTTGTTCTGCCCCGGTTTTAAAACCGTTTGGCAATTTTAGGTTATCTCGAATTAATAATTTTCGCTCGCTTGGAGTTTTGCCAAGTTGCTCGGTAGGTTTTGATTGCTGTCCGCATGCAGATAGCGTTATTAAACAAGTTAAAGCAATGCTGATGTATGTTTTCATAATGGAGGTATCCTTATTTAGCATCAAGTATCAATAAAAACAATTTAACATTAAAACAATTCTCAAATTTTTTACATTATGTATCCGTTAAAGCATTATAAATTTTGGCTATTAATTCCGAAATAGTGCCATTTTTAAAAAGGATTTAAGCATTTTTGTCCATATAAATCAATCAAAATTGAATTTCGAATACTTCATAGCTGGGCGGATTGCCATAAAATCAGAACGAACTTTTTCTAAGCTCATTGTGCGCATCGCAATTGCAGGCGTAATGCTAAGTTTGGCCGTTATGATTTTATCAATCGCCATCATAAAAGGCTTCAAAACCGAAATCCAAGATAAGGTTAGAGGTTATTTGGGCGACGTTCAGATTACCCGTTATGATTTAAATAACTCTTTTGAACATTCTCCATTCGTTTTTGACGCTGAAACCAATAAAAAATTAAAGAACAATCCCGAGATAGATTATTATTATCCCTTTGCAACAAAGCCCGCCATACTTTCGGCAAATAATGAAATTGAAGGGATAAATTTTAAAGGGATCGATAAAACCTACAACTGGGACTACATCAAAAAACACATCATCAGTGGAACGATAATCGATTTTAGAGACAGTACCGCCGCCATGCAGGAACTTCTTATTTCGAGCTATACGGCTAACCGATTGAAGCTTAAAACAGGCGATGATTTTATCATGTATTTCGTTCAGGATCCGCCACGTAAGCGTAAATTTAAAATCGTAGGGATTTATGATATCGGCGTAGAAGATATAGATAAAGGCTTTGTATTGGGTAATTTGAATATCGTAAAACGCCTTAACAATTGGAAATCAAACGAAATTGGAGGGGTTGAAATTAAAATCAAAGATTTTACGAAATTAAAAACCGTTGCTGATCAAATTTACGACAATTTACCATCTACACTTCGATCTTATTCTATTAAAGAAAACTTTCCAAATATATTTACCTGGCTCGGCCTGCTTGATGTAAATACCAAAGTACTTTTAATCCTGATGCTTATTGTCGGCGTAATTAATATGGTTACAGCATTGTTAATCATGATTTTAGAGCGCACCAACATGATTGGTATGTTAAAAGCCTTTGGAGCAAACAACTTTAGTATTATGAAGATTTTCCTTTATAACGCGGCATATTTAATCGGTATTGGTTTAATACTCGGCAATATTTTAGGTTTGGGTTTAGGGTTTTTACAGCAGTCTACGCATATCTTCAAGCTCGATCAAAGCTCTTATTTTTTGGCTTATGCACCAATAGAATTCCATTTTATGGATGTTTTCCTGCTAAATTTGGTTACGGTGGTGGTGTGTTTAATCGTTCTTATCATACCATCATTACTCATTAGTAAGGTTTCTCCGCTTAAGGCAATTCGCTTTAAATAAGGTTTTTATATAAATATTTGAAGAGCAGTTGCCGTGCTTCGGTTCAGGGTTAGTCCCGCTATGCGCTTCAAGTCCTCGCTTCGCTGTGGGCTTTACGCTTCTATCGGGTCTATTAGGCAAAATACTGCATCTATTAAAGTTTAAACGCCAATAATACCATCAATAAATGCTATACAGAAAGCCATTCCGTACCTTGCGTATCTGTCAGGAACTCTGTTTTGGGTACGAGGTTTAAATACGGATAGGTGACTTTGGATAAAAACAATCCAGTAGGGTGTGCAGGAAGCAATAACTTTGGTCTATTAGCACCATTTAAGTTATTTTCAAACTGATCTACACTCAAACCGCCCTTTCCAATTAAAAGTATCTGGCCCATTAAAATGCGAATCATTTTACCCAAAAAGCGATTGCTGGCAATGTGAAATCGGATTCTGTTTTCCTTCGCATTTACAAATAAATCAGCTTCCATTACGTTGCAGATGGTATGCTCATATTTATCAGGATGTGTACAAAAATTTCTATAATCCTTATACTGTGGCAGTAAACTTACAGCCTGCTTCATTTTCTTAAAATCGAGGTTGTTTTCGTGGTAGTAAGAACTCTGCGTGCCCAAAAAAGGATCTTTGTACGTATGGATAAAATAATCGTATTTCCGTTGTACAGCATCGAAACGGGCGTGTGGCAAACCTTCCATTTTTATAATATCGAAAACGGCAATGCTGTGTGGAAGCGATTTGTTTAAGATAAAAAGTAAATCAAATTCAAACTCGGTTTCGAAATCTGCGTGAAAAAAAAACTGACTTGCGTGCACATGCGCATCGGTTCTGCCACAGCCAATAATTTGGATAGGTTTTTTTAAAATCTTGGAAAGAGATTGTTCTATAACCTCCTGAACGCTTTTAACACCGGGCTGTTTTTGCCAACCGCTAAAATGCTGACCTTGATATGCAATGTGGAAGAAATATCTCATTTGTTTCGACTGCAATTTTACGCAAATTTTAGCATCGGGAATATTAAATCATATTTTTGTTCTCAAGGATCTTTTGATAACCTTTTAATTTAACATGAATCTAACAAGTTGCCCTTGTGGAAGTGGTTTGCAATATGTCAATTGTTGCCAGCCTTATCACTTAAAAACCAAAATAGCACCCACTGCAGAGGCCTTAATGCGATCTAGATATTCGGCATTTGTAGTGGCAAATGCAGATTATCTTTACGATACCACTCATTTTAGCAAAAGAGGAGGGAACTCTAAAAGTGCTTATCTAAGCAGTGCTAAAAATACCAAATGGGTTAAATTGGAAATCGTTTCTTCTACTTTTGATGTAGTTGAGTTCAAAGCTTATTACCTGAATAAAAAATTTCAGCCAGAGGTTTTGCACGAAAAATCAAACTTCAAATTAGAAGATGGTAAGTGGTATTATGTTGATGGTGAGTTTTATTAGATAGGTAATTATTATAGCTTCTTTGCCTCATTCCAATACACATCCATTTCGGCAAGGGTCATATCAGCCAGGGCTTTTCCATTGTCTTTAGCCTTACTTTCTAAATACTGAAAACGCTTGATGAATTTTTTATTTGTTTTTTCTAGTGCATTTTCCGGGTTGATGTTAATAAAGCGGGCATAATTAATTAAAGAAAAAAGAACATCGCCAAATTCAGATTCAGCTTTTTCTACATCAATTGCGGTATTATCGGATACATTAAATTCTGCCTTAAATTCCTGTAATTCTTCTTCAACCTTTTCCCAAACCTGATTTTTATCTTCCCAATCAAAGCCCACGCCACGAGCTTTTTCCTGTATTCTTGATGCTTTAACAAGCGCTGGCAGAGAAGACGGAACACCAGCCAAAACCGATTTATTGCCTTCTTTCAGTTTAATTTGTTCCCAATTTCGCTTTACGTCTTCTTCATTTTGAACTTCAACATCGCCATAAATATGAGGATGGCGATTAACCAGTTTATCGCAAACGCCATTTAAAACATCTGTAATGTTAAAATCGTTTGTTTCGGAAGCAATTCTCGAATAAAAAACCAAATGCATCATTACATCGCCTAGTTCTTTTTTAATTTCGTTTAAATCGCCATCTAAAATCGCATCAGATAACTCATACGTTTCTTCAATAGTTAAATGACGCAAAGTTTCCATAGTCTGTTTTTTATCCCACGGACATTGAGTTCTAAGTGTATCTAAAACTGTAAGTAAACGGGTAAAGGCATCAGCTGGATTATGGGCACTTGCTGGAATTGGGTTGTTGGGCATGTTCTTTTTTTGTAATTATTTGCTGAAAGCATGGTGCTAAAATACCAATCTTGCATTTAGTAACAAAAAGAATAATGTTATGCAATATTTCTGTCTCTGGGTTTGGCTTGGTGCCACTAAGTTCTGAAACTATTTTTTACGCCCAGCGGAGCTTAAAACCCAACTGAAGCGTCAGCGTAAAATTTTAAGCATTACATCTATTTCTTTTACTTATATGCTTGCTTATGTAAATTTTCTAATTGGGCCTACAAGCAAAAAGCAGGGCTTAAATAACCGAAGTCATTCTAGCCCTGCTTTTCAAAATATCAATTAACCAATTAAACAGTTAAGCAATTAATCAGAAAATTAATTATTCATCATCTTAATAAAAGCGCCCAGTTTTGCTTTCATTGCTCTTCTATCCACAATAAAATCTAAGAAACCATGTTCCAAAACAAATTCAGAAGTTTGGAAACCTTTTGGCAAATCTTTCTTGATGGTTTCTTTTATAACCCTTGGGCCAGCAAAGCCGATTAAAGCGCCCGGTTCTGCAATGTTAATATCGCCAAGCATAGCGTATGATGCCGTAACACCACCCGTTGTTGGATCTGTTAATAAAGAGATATAAGGAATTTTTGCTTGACCCAACAAAGCTAGCTTTGCCGATGTTTTAGCCATCTGCATTAAAGAGAATGCAGCTTCCATCATTCTTGCTCCTCCTGACTTTGAAATCATTAAGAACGGAATTTTGTGTTTAATACTATAATCGATTGAGCGTGCAATTTTCTCCCCAACAACAGAACCCATCGAACCGCCGATAAAGGCAAAATCCATACAGGCGATTACAATATCCTGACCTTCAATTTTACCAACTCCTGCCCGGATTGCATCTTTCAAGCCGGTTTTAGCCTGACTTTCTACGATTCTATCGGTGTAAGGTTTATTATCGTTAAAATTTAAAGGATCGCCTGATGTTAGATTGGCAAAAAGCTCTTTAAAATCATTGTTATCAAATAAAACCTCGAAATATTCTTTAGACCCTACTCTTAGGTGGTAATCGCAGTAGTGGCAAACGTATTTGTTTTCCTGGAGTTCTGCCTGATGTAGCGGTTTTTTACAATTTGGACATTTATTCCACAAGCCATCTGGTGCTTCTTTTTTCTCTTCTGTTGTGGTAATGATACCTTTATTCTCTCTCTTAAACCAAGCCATATAATTTTTTAAAGAATTGGATTGCAAAGAAACGAAAAATATAATTAAGATAAAGAATTACCAATAATCAAATCACAATTATCAAACTAGCCAGTTGTGAGTAGGGTTTGATAATTGATCATTGTGATTTGATTATTTGCGGAGGTGTGTCTTTCTTACACTAAGGATAATGTAGATTTTACACTAAATACGCCTTATTTGGTTGTTAAACAAATAAATGTATTGTTATAAAAGTACAAAATGTTATTTTTTTTTATAACTTCGGACTTAATAAAATTAACAAGAAATGAGTTTAAAAGGCTACAAAGGCGTAATTTACGGAGATGCCGTTCAAGAATTGTTTGAGCAGGCTAAAAAACATCAGTTTGCTTTACCAGCAGTAAACGTAACCGGTACAAATACGGTTAATGCGGTATTGGAAACTGCTAAGGCAGTAAATTCGCCTGTTATGATTCAATTATCTAATGGTGGTGCCCAGTTTTATGCGGGTAAAACTTTAGATAACGAGAAATTGCAAGCATGTATTTTAGGTGCTGTATCGGCAGCTAAACATGTACATTTATTGGCAGAGCATTATGGTGTTGCCGTGGTTTTACATACTGACCACGCCGCTAAAAAATTATTGCCTTGGATTGATGGCCTTTTAGACCATGGCGAAAAATTCTTCGCTGAAACCGGAAAACCTTTGTTTTCGTCGCACATGTTAGATTTATCGGAAGAACCGATTGAAGAAAACATGGAGATTTCTGCTAAATATTTAGCTCGTATGGCTAAAATGAATATGACCATCGAAATCGAACTTGGTGTTACAGGTGGTGAGGAAGATGGCGTAGACAACAGCGATGTAGATAGCTCAAAACTATATACACAACCAAGTGAAGTTGCTTATGCCTACGAAGAACTAAGCAAAGTTTCTCCTCGTTTCACGGTAGCTGCCGCATTTGGTAACGTTCACGGCGTGTACAAACCGGGTAACGTGAAATTACAACCTGTAATTTTGAAAAATTCTCAAGATTTTATTAAAGAAAAATTCAATTTAACTGCAGACAAACCAATTAATTTTGTTTTCCACGGTGGTTCAGGTTCATCTCAAGAAGAAATCAGAGAAGCAATTTCTTATGGTGCAATCAAAATGAATATCGATACCGATATGCAGTGGGCATTTTGGGAAGGTATTTTAGAATATTATAAAAAGAACGAAGCTTATCTTCAAGGCCAGATTGGTAATCCTGATGGAGATGATAAACCTAACAAAAAATATTACGATCCTCGCGTTTGGTTACGTAAAGGTGAAGAAACTTTTGTTAAGCGTTTAACAAGTGCTTTCGAAGATTTGAACTGCATAAACGTAAACGATAAATTGTAATTGAGATGGTTTTGATGATTGGATTCACGTTCAATCCTTCAAAGAAATCGATTACTCATAATTTTATAGAAGCGCCATAGGTTGAAAAACTTATGGCGCTTTTGTTTGTTTTATGCTATATTTAAGCAAACAAATTGTGATGACAAAATCTAAGACCGACACCAAAAAAAATAATTTTTTTGAGAAATTTGCTAATGCTGCAACCAAGTTTACTGGAAGCTCTGTAGCATTTATTGCAGCAACTGCCATAGTAATTATCTGGGCTGTAACGGGGCCATTATTTAACTATTCTGAAACTTGGCAATTAGTCATCAATACAGGCACAACAATTATTACTTTTTTAATGGTTTTCTTAATTCAGAAAGCACAAAATAAGGATGGGAAGGCCATTCAGCTTAAATTAAACGAACTTATTGCAGCTCAGCAAGGTGCCAGCAACCGTATGGTAGATATTGAAGACTTAAGTGAAAAAGAATTGGATCAGTTACATAAATTTTACGTTACGATTGCTACACTTGCAAAAAAAGAGGCCGATATTCATTGCTCACACTCCATTGATGTGGCAAAGGAGCTTAATGAAATGAAATTAAAAACGAATAAACATTTTAAACACCATAAATAATGAGTCTACTAGTTCAAAAAGTTAATCATCCCGAAGATTTAGATAAAGTATTTGCGATCCGTAAAATTGTATTTGTAGATGAGCAGAACTGTCCGCCAGAACTGGAATGGGAGCATGAAGATGAATCCGTACATTTTCTTGCAACCAGTAACGGACAGCCCTGCGGTGCTTGTAGATGGCGCAAAACAGATAATGGTTATAAATTAGAGCGTTTTGCCGTACTTAAAGAATTTAGGGGTCAGGGTGTTGGGCGTGCTCTAATTGCCGAGGCTTTATCTGATTTGCCAGAAGATGCGCATTATATTTATCTGAATTCTCAATTGGATGCTATGAGCTTATACGCCAAGTTTGGCTTTGTTGCAGAAGGAGATCAATTTGAAGAAGCTGGAATACAGCACTTTAAAATGGTTAAGAAGATTTAAAATTAACCTATCGTCATTGCGAGGTACGAAGCAATCTTAATGCGCTCGCTATTGTAGGCTAGTGTGTAAAATGTTAAAAATTCTCACCCAAAGTTGTAGGATTGCTTCGTGCCTCGCAATGACGATTCTCGTTAATAAAGTAAAAAAACTTTAGCCAAATATCTTTCCAGATAAAGCTATTGCCTCATTCCACTTATCCATATTAAGGTTTAAGTTTTCTCCTTTTGAATTTAAAAAGCCAATTACATCTTCGGTTGCGATGTTTCCAGTTAAATCGTCAGCTGCCATTGGGCACCCACCGAAACCTTTTAAAGCAGCATCTAAACGTTTGACACCAGATTTATAAGCAGCTTCAATTTTTTCAAAACGCTCGGCAGGAGTGGAGTGTAAATGAATCCCAATTTCTGTATGATTAAACTTTGAAATCAGTTTTGGCAGAATGTCTGATATTTTTTCAGGAGTAGAAATGCCAACAGTATCTGCCAAAGAAAGAATTTCTACACCTTTTTCTACCAAAACATCGGCCCATTTCTCTACAATTTCATAGTTCCATTCATCACCATATGGATTACCGAAACCCATTGATAAATAAACGACTGCTTTTTTGTTGTTTTTATGGCAGAGCGTAAGCATTTCCTCAACAGTATTTATTGATTGCGCTATGCTAGAATTTGTATTGCGTTGCTGAAACGTTTCTGAGATAGAAAATGGAAAGCCGAGATAATGTATTTGTTCATGCTTTACAGCTTCATCTACGCCTCTTAAATTGGCTACAATGGCTAGAAGCTTAGTAGAAGTATAAGTCAAATTTAACTTGCTTAGAACTTCTGCTGTATCAGCCATTTGTGGAATGGCTTTTGGTGAAACGAAACTTCCGAAATCAAGCGTATCAAACCCGACTTGTAATAATAAATTCAAATATGCTGATTTCAGCTCCGTTGGAACAAAATCATGTAAACCTTGCATGGCATCACGAGGGCATTCCACTAACTTGAATTTGGTTTGGCTCATAAGTATTGCTTATTTATCGCAAAGTAATAAAAGTTTATGGCTTACAAGAGATGGCTAACCGTAATGGTGTATAGATGATAAACTAAAGAGCTTCCTTTTAGGCAGGCTTATGGTTGATAGTTAATAGTCTATGGACTATAACCAATGGACTATTAACCAACAAACCATTGACCAAAAACTAATGAACTTCCTTTACACTCGTTACTTCATCTCTATAATCTATACTTCTATCTTTTGCAAAGGTTCTGATTATTAACCTTGTACCGCGATCATAACTAAAGTAGCTCCAAAGCCAGTTTATAAAAACAATAATTTTATTTCTAAAACCAACTAGGGTCATTAAATGTACAAACATCCATGTAAACCACGCAAATACGCCTTGGAAACGAATTTTGCCTATATCAACCACGGCCTTGTTTCTACCAACGGTAGCCATAGAACCTTTATCGAAATATTTAAATTTTTCTAAAGGCTTATTTTCGATAATATTGATTAAGTTTTTAGCCAATTGGTGCCCTTGCTGGATGGCTGCTGGTGCCACACCTGGATGACCATTTGGTGTTTCCTCTGTTATAATGGCAGAAACATCTCCAATTGCATAAATATTAGGATAACCAACTACTAGGTTTTGACTATCTGTTTTTAATCTTCCACCACGAACGACTTCTGCATTATCTAAACCAGCCAATACTTCTCCCTTAACTCCAGCACTCCAAATTACAGTAGAACTTAAAATTGAGGCTTTATCTTGAAGGGTTAATGTGTGCCCATCGTAACTTAAAACCCGGGTTTCATTCATTACCTGAACGCCCATTTCAGTTAAAAAGTCTTTAGATTTTTTCTGTGCCTGTGGAGACATTACACCAAGAAGCTCAGGTGAGTTCTCAACCAAATAAATATTTACCTTGCTTAAATCCATCTCCGGATAATCGTTTGGAATAACGTGCTTTTTAAGCTCAGCAATTGCGCCTGAGGTTTCCACGCCCGTAGGACCTCCGCCAACAACAACAAAGTTTAACAGAGCACTCTTTTTATCTGCATCAGTTTCTATGAGTGATTTTTCAAAATTTTGTAAAATCAAGCTTCTTAAATCCAATGCCTCTGGAATAGATTTCATTGGCATTGAGTTCGCTTCAATTTCCTTGTTGCCAAAAAAATTACTTGTTGAACCTGTTGCAATAACTAAATAATCATAATTGATTCTTCCAATATCAGTAAGCAAACAATTTTCAGAGGCATTAACTTCAGTAACTTTTGTAACTCTAAAAATTAAATTTTTCTGTCCCTTAAATATTTTCCGCAATGGAAATGCAATAGAATCAGCCTCTAAACCACCCGTGGCCACCTGATAAAGTAAAGGTTGAAAAGTATGATAGTTATGTTTGTCTAACATAACTACTTGGAAAGGTTTGTTTTTTAATCTTTTTGCAAGTTCGATCCCGCCAAATCCACCGCCAACTATTACTACTCTGGGGTATTCGCTTTTCGGAAGTTGTAAATCCATTTTCTATTGGTTTATCTATTGCTAATGTAACAAAAAGATAGCCAAAAGGTTTAAAATCGGAAGTTTTAGCAGGCCTTGTACCGCTTGGTAGTGAGATATAACTTTGACATGACCGAATCGGTTTTGTATGTTTTGAGTGCTTTATTAAGTAAATTAAACCTGATGAAAACCTCACCCTGTTAAAGGCAAGGTTCTGTTAGTCCCTCTCCTTGAAGAGAGGGACGGGGTGGGTTTGTGTATAAAACCCAATTGCAATTATTTTTCCTTAAAAGAGAATAGTATAAATGCTCAATCACCAAGAATTGCATGTGTGTTTTTTCAAAAACCTCACCCTGTTATTGTTAGCAGTAAGGCAGGTTCTGTTAGTCCCTCTCCTTGAAGAGAGGGACATGTGGAGGTTGTATGTAAATCAGATTGCAAAATACTAGCTTTGTTCCCTCTCTTCAAGGAGTGGGATAGCTCTTCAGTACAAATCTGATGAACGTTGATAGGATGAGGTCAAAAAAAACGCCCTCCCGGTTACCGGGAAGGCGTTTTTATATTTTAAGATTCTGAAATCTTATTTTTTCTCTGCAGAGCTACCCAAATCAATTACGATAGGAGTAGAGATACATAATGATGAGTACGTACCAATGATACGGCCGATTAACAATGCGAATATGAATCCGCGAATGCTATCGCCACCGAAAATAAAGATTACCAACAACACGAAGAATACCGTTAATGAAGTCAAAATTGTACGACTTAATGTACTGTTCAATGCGAAGTTGATTAAGTTGTTGCGCTCTTCTCCATGTAAATCTTCTTTACCCGATTCTTTTAGTTTCTCACGGATACGGTCAAATACAACCACCGTTTCTGTCATGGTGTAACCCATTACGGTTAAGATAGCCGCAATAAAATCCTGGCCAATTTCTAATGAGAATGGCATTATACCATCTAAAATTGTGTAGAAAGAAAGTACCATTAAAACATCATGGAATAATGCGATAACCGCACCCAGACCATATTGCCATTTTTTGAATCGTACAACAATATAAATAAACATGAACAAACATGAAATCAATACCGCGTAGAAAGCACCATTTACAATATCGCTAGCAATAATTGGTGTAACTTTTTGCGAGCTTACAATTTCGTATTTAGAACCTGCTAAGCCTTTGTTTAATGCATCTTCAACAACTTTATCAGTTTTAATGTCCTGATCTTCGATGTGGAAAGTAGTGGTGATTTTTACTTGACTATCTTCTCCGGCAGTTTTAACCTCTGGTGTTTCGTTACCGAACACCGGATTTAATTTTGCTTTTAAATCTTCAGTATTAACAGCTTTATCAAAGTGAACCAAATAAGTTCTACCACCTTTAAAGTCTACACCTAAGTTTAAGCCGCCATTCTTGAAGTACATACCAATACCAGCAATAATAATAATGGTAGAAATGATGTAATATATTTTACGACGACCAACGAAGTTGAAGGTTAAGTTTTTGAAGGCATTACGAGTAAAGTTATTATCGAAGCTGATATCTACTTTTCTGTTTAATAACGATTCGAAAACTACTCTTGAAATGGCTACAGCAGCAAATAACGAAGAAAGGATACCGATACATAAGGTAGTTGCAAAACCTTGAACTGGTCCGCTACCGAAAACGTAAAGGATAGCTCCTAATATAAATAAGGTTACGTTTGAGTCAATGATAGAAGGCATTGCATGTTTAAAGCCTTCTTTAATTGCAGTTCCTGTATTCTTACCATGCGCAAGTTCTTCACGTACACGCTCAAAAATTAGGATGTTCGCATCTACCGATAAACCGATGGTTAAAACGATACCAGCAATACCAGGCAATGTTAATACTGCACCTAATGATACCAAGATACCAATGATGAAGAATAAGTTGATTAACAGCGCAAAGTTAGCAACCCAACCTGCACGGTGATAATACAACGCCATGAAGATTAAGATTACAATAAACGCAATTACGAAGGAGATTAAACCATCGTGAATGGCTTGCGCACCTAAAGTTGGACCAACCACATAGCTACCAGCAATACGAGCAGGAGCAGGCAGTTTACCAGCTTTTAAAATGTTCGATAAATCTTTTGTATCTGCTTGGGTAAAGTTACCAGTAATTGATGAAACACCACCAGCAATTTCATTCTGAACCGTAGGCGCAGAATAAACCATGTTATCCAATACAATTGCAATAGATTTTTTATTGTTTGCATCGGCAGCAGCTTCAGCAGTAATTTTTTTCCATTTCGCAGCACCTTCGCTGGTCATGTACATGGTTACTTCTGGTTTACCTTTTTGGTCAAAGTCAGCACGTGAATCACTAATTGCCTCACCGCCTAAATCTGGTTTGCCATCAGCACTTACAACTTTAATTGCATATAATTCGAAAACTTTAGAACCTTCTCTTGGTTTAACGCTCCACATAAACTTCATTGTAGAAGGAATTGCAGCAACAACTTCCGGAAGTTTTAAGTAAGCATTAACTTTAGCAGTATCTTTTTGTAATGACATACCAACAACGGCACCTGGCATAAGTTGTTGTTGTCCGTTTTCACCTTGATAGATTGGTAAATTCAATACAGCGTATAATGGGTTAGATTTAGCCAATTCAGCTCTTACAGCAGTAGAATCTTTTTTACCTAAGCCAGCAAGCTTGCCACCTTTATCTGTACTGTCTTTAGCCGAAGCTTTCTCTAAACCAGCTAATTTACCGCCTTCTGCAGGTTTTGCAGTAGAATCAGTTTTAGCAGGTGTTGCAACTTTTAAAGTTGCCGCTAAAGTTTTGTTTATATTTTCTAATAGAGGCGCAACTTCTTGTACTTGGTAAACTTGCCAAAATTGTAATTCGGCAGAACCTTGTAAAAGTTTAGCAATACGATCTTTATCCTGCACACCCGGCATTTCGATTAAGATGCGGTTACTGCCTTCTTGTTTTTGCATGTTAGGACTCACAACACCGAAACCATCAATACGAGAACGCAAAACAGTAAATGAACGATCAATTGCACTTGTGGCTTCTTTCTCTAAGAAAGATTCTACATCGCTATTGCTTGCGCTGGCTTTTAACTGTGAAGCATTGTCTTGATTAGAAAAGTAATCTGCAAGTTTTACACCTGGGCTTAATTTCTCAAATTCATCAACAAATATTTTGATGTAATCTTTACCACCGGCGTTTAATTGAATCTGAGCATTTTGAACGGCTTTGTTAAAGTTAGCATCAGTAGGGTTGCCCGCTAAAGATTTAACCAATTCTGCTAACGATATCTCCATCGTTACATTCATTCCACCTTTTAAGTCTAAGCCTAAATTAATCTCTTTCGCTTTAACCTCTCCGTACGTAAATCCAACAACTGGATAAACTTTCTCGGTACTCATCGAATCTAAATAAGCCTTCTCTTTGGCTAAATCACCTTTCGCATAGTTTTTTGCGTCTTTTTCTACGCTGGAAGCTACCAGAGTAAAAGAAAGTGCATACGCACAAACGATAGCCAATACTATCGCTATAAACTTAATAAAACCTTTTCCTTGCATTGTTTGTTTAAAATAATTTGTCTTTCGCTGTTTTTTAACAAGTCGGCAAATCTAATTAAATTTTTAAATTATAGAACCCCTTAATTGATAATTTATTAACATTAATTCCAAACAGAGAATAATACACGAACATTCATCGCTCTGAATTCATTTTTGATTCTCGATTTGATCATTAAATTATTATGAAAGCTCCACAGGAGTTCCTTTGGAACAACGGCAAAAGCTTTTGGTTTTGGTTCGGTCCCGTTCAAAAGGAACGCCTAAGGAGCTAATGTTTCAAGCACCGAAGAAGAATCAGTGGCTTTCCACGGATATCGGGTTTAGGTGGGAACAATGCAATTTCTATTTTCGACTAAATGCATAACACTTCCGTCATTGCGAGGCACGAAGCAATCTTACAACGGAGGTTGGTGCTTTTAACAATTATGAAAAATATGCCTATAATAACGAGTACATTAAGATTGCTTCGTTCCTCGCAATGACGGTCTCATCAATTTACTTTCGCTTTAAAACCTCAAAAGTATAATCGTATTTATTTTTTTCATCAGCTTTGTGAGGTTCAGAACTTACTGTTTCCCACTCATTTCTGTCAATCGCAGGAAAAAAAGTATCCGCATCGAAAGTATGATGTATGGTAGTTAAGTAAAGTGTATTTGTTTTCGGTAAGGCCTGACGATAAATTTCTGCCCCACCTACTATAAAAACTGGCTTTTCTTCATTTTTGGTAATCTCCAACGCTTCACCTAAACTATTAACCACTTCAACGCCATCAATTTTTAATGAACTATCTCTGGTTATCACGATATTCCTACGGTTTGGTAAAGGTCTTCCAACCGAATCAAAAGTTTTGCGTCCCATTACAACTGTGTGCCCAGAAGTGGTTTGTTTAAAGAATTTTAAGTCAGCAGGCATGTGCCATAAAAGCTGGTTGTTTTTGCCTATAGCAAAATTTTCTCCCACTGCAACGGCTATAGAAAGCGAAGGGGTTTTTGGTTCATTAGTCATTAGTCATTCGTTAATTAGTTTGCAGGATTTATAACCCTAAGCAAACTAAAGCGTAATCATTTAGGAATCATGGCGTTTCAGCCTTTTTTCCAATGTATTTTATGTAAGCATTCAACTTTAGATGGATGATTTGTAAATCTGAATAAAGCACCTCATAAATTTCATCCGAGATTAATTTTCTGTTTTTTGATTTTCTTAAAAAAGATTTAACCTCTAGAATTGAGCCTCTACTATAATAACAAAAATTTTTATTCTCCTTAAAATGATAACGGCCATAACCTTCGGCAATATTTGCGCTTATTGAATCAGATGCCCTGCATAATTGTTTACCGATGGTATCCTTTGCGAAATAATCCCAGTTCATTACAATTTCCCAAATCTTATCTGAAATTAGTTCCGATAGATTATAAACTTCTAAATCTTCTAATTTATAATTCATGGTGTTGTTTTTTAAAATGAATTATAAGGATGATTTTTGAATAGGTTTTGTTAGCGCCCAGACAAATGAACTATTGAACCAATGGCCAATGAACTATACCGCCACTATCCCTTTAATGTGCGGATGCGCTTCGTAATGCTCTAAAGTGAAATCTTCAAATTTAAAATCGAAGATGCTTTTTACATCAGGATTAATTTTCATTGTTGGCAAAGGTTTCGGCTCTCTGCTCAATTGTAGGTTAGCCTGTTCAATGTGGTTGTTGTATAAATGCGCATCGCCCAAAGTATGAACAAAATCGCCGGCCTCTAAACCACAAACCTGTGCAACCATCATGGTTAGTAAAGCATATGAAGCAATGTTAAAAGGAACGCCTAAGAAAATATCGGCGCTGCGCTGATACAATTGGCAGCTTAACTTGCCATCTGCTACGTAAAATTGGAAAAAAGCATGACAAGGAGGCAACGCCATGTGCTCAATTTCTGCAACATTCCATGCCGAAACAATAATTCTACGAGAATCAGGGTTGTTTTTAATCGTATTAATGATGTTGGTAATCTGGTCAATGTGCTGTCCATCAGGTGTTGGCCAGCTTCTCCATTGCGAACCATAAACAGGACCTAAATTTCCATCCTCATCAGCCCATTCGTCCCAAATGCGAACACCGTTATCTTTCAAATATTTAATGTTGGTATCGCCAGTTAAAAACCAGATTAATTCGTGTATAATAGATTTTAAGTGCAATTTCTTTGTCGTAACCATCGGAAAACCTTCCTGCAAATTAAAACGCATTTGATGGCCAAAAACGCTAATGGTTCCTGTTCCTGTACGGTCGTGTTTTTGAGCGCCGTTATCCAGCACATGTTGCATTAAATCTAAATATTGTTTCATAAACCCAAACCCCTAAAGGGGCTTCCAAATCTTAAATAAATTATTAATTACAAATATGTAAAAAATCTTAATCCCGAAATCTTTTAGTTTTCTACATTAACTGATTTTTAAACAAGCCTGACTTTTGTATGTTTGCATCAGCACTGTATTTGGCTTTTGAGTGGAAAATCTCAAATCTCAAATCTCAAATCTCAAATCCGAATGTTATCCTTTCCAAACGCAAAAATAAACCTAGGCTTAAATATTACTGAAAAACGCAGCGACGGTTATCACAATCTCGAAACTGTTTTTTACCCGATTAATATTAAAGACACTGTTGAAATTACTGATGCTGATTTTACTTCCTGCAAAATTCATGGCATTGATATTCCTGGTGACGCAAATGATAATTTATGTATAAAAGCATACATTTTGGTAAAGAAGGATTTTAATATTCCACCTCAACAAATCAATCTTTTAAAAAAAATACCTGTAGGCGCTGGTTTGGGTGGAGGATCTGCTGATTGTGCTTTCCTAATTAAATTGTTGAATGATAAATTCAGATTGGATTTGTCGGTAACACAAATGGAAACTTATGCCCGACAGCTTGGAGCGGACTGTGCCTTCTTTATTGAAAACAAGCCAGTATATGCATTTAACAAGGGCGATGAATTTGAAAAATGCGAAGTTGAATTGTCAGCTTGGTTTAAAGTTTTGGTAAAACCACCTGTACATGTGAGTACGGCCGATGCTTATGCCTTAGTAAAACCTCAAAAGCCTTTGCAATCCTTAAAAGAAATCATACATTTGTCGCCAACAACATGGAAAAATAAGGTTATCAACGATTTCGAGCCATCGGTATTCGCAAAGTATCCCCAAATTCATCAAATAAAAACCAGTTTATACGATGCAGGCGCAACATTCGCTTTAATGAGTGGCAGCGGTTCGTCGGTTTTTGCAATTTTTAACGAACCCGTTAAACTGCCCAAACTGGAAAAAGACAACATAGTTTATTATAATATTTAAAAAGAGCTGAAAGGTAAAAGCTGAAAGACTAATGCAAAATCGTCTTCATACTTGATACTAAATACTCGATACTAACAAAATGAATATAAACCTAATCCGCAAAAGCGGAAAATTTAACTTCGAGGCAGAAAATGAAAGCGGGTTTACCGTAGAGTTGGATGCAAAAGCTGCAATTGGTGGCGAGGGCAAGGGGTTTAGACCAATGGAAATGCTGTTGGTCGGGCTTGGTGGCTGTAGTGGGATAGATATGGTAAATGTTTTAACCAAGCAAAAAGAGCCATTAAACGATATTAAAATTGCCATTAATGCAACCAGAAAGGATGAAGAAATGCCCCCGATCTTTGATGTGATCAACATTCATTTCGATTTGTTTGGCGATTTAAGCACTGCCAAAGTAGAGCGAGCCTTAGCCATGACTTTTGATAAATACTGCTCTGTTTCCAATATTTTAGGCCGATCAGCAACAATTAATTTTACTTACACGATAAATAAGGTTTAAGGTAAAAGGTTTTGGGCTTAAGGCCTGGAATCTCACATCACAAACCCAATACTCATATCACAAAAAAAAATGAAACCTGAAAATTTTGAAACCATAGCGATCCGCACTCAAGTAGAACGCAGCTTACATAAAGAACATTCATCCCCAATTTATTTAACATCGAGCTACAAGTTTGATGATGCTGAAGAAATGCGTGCACTATTTGCCAATGAAAAAGAAGGAAATGTGTATAGCCGTTATGCAAATCCCAATACATCAGAGTTCATCGAAAAAATGTGCTTATTGGAAGGGGCCGAAGATGGTTTTGCTACGGCAACTGGAATGGCAGCTATTTTTACAACTTTTGGTGCTTTCTTGAAAAATGGTGATCATATTGTTTCAAGCCGCTCGGTTTTTGGCTCAACACATCAATTGTTGACTAATGTTTTTTCCAAATGGGGCGTAACTTTCGATTATGCCGATTTAGATAAACCAGAAGATTGGGAGGGATTGATCAAACCGAATACGAAAATGATTTTCGTTGAAACGCCATCAAACCCTGGTATCGACATTATCGATTTAGAATTTTTGGGAAATTTAGCAAAGAAACACAATCAGCTTTTAGTGGTTGATAATTGTTTTGCAACACCATATCTACAACAGCCAATTGCATTGGGTGCTCATATTTCCATTCACTCGGCTACAAAATACATTGATGGACAAGGACGTGTGTTGGGTGGTGTAATTTTAGGAAGAAAAGATTTAATTACAGAAGTAATGAATTTTGCTCGTCACAGCGGTCCTTCGTTATCACCTTTTAACGCATGGATCTTATCGAAAAGTTTAGAAACGTTGGCTGTTCGCATGGATCGCCATTGCGAAAATGCTTTAAAAGTTGCTGAATATTTAGAAAGCCATCCAAAAATCAAATTGGTGAAATATCCTTTTTTACCTTCACATCCGCAGTATGAAATTGCCAAAAAGCAAATGAAACAGGGCGGTGGAATTGTAACCATTGTTGTTGAAGGCGGGGTAGAAGGTGCCAGCAAATTTATGGATGGTTTGAAAATGTTTTCTATCTCAGCAAACTTAGCAGATACACGTTCTATCGCTACGCATCCTGCAACAAGTACCCACAGCAAATTAACTGAAGAAGAACGCAATATTGTAGGTATTGAGCAAGGTTCTATCCGCTTATCAATCGGTTTGGAGCATATAAATGATATTCTTGCTGATATTGAACAGGCGTTGGTATAACCTATTCGTTATTCTGGATTTATTTAGAATTAGAAAAGCAATTGCAGTGGGGCATCGGTTACGATAGCCCCGCTTTTTTGTTTAAGTGTGTTCTGATTTTATAATAGGCGATTTGCAATTCCCCTCTGGTAGAGGGGTGCCTGCAAGGCGGGGTGTCTTATTTGTCTTGGCCAGACGGGCTTTTTTCTTTTGACACCAAAAGAAACAAAAGTGTCGGCTTAAAATTTTTGTATTGAAGTCTGTGATAAGGCTTGGATTCTGCATCCCCAAAAATTTGTTAGGCCGATTTAAGGGAAACGGGGAGACATTACTCAGGCCTTTCGTAGCGCAAATACTTAATTCTAAATACTATTTCATATACTTTGTAATTAAATTTAAAACAAATAATTTTTAATTTAGGATAATTACTTAAGTCTAAATTCTAGCCATGAACGATATCGATTTTATCCTTTCCGAACTTAAATCCATCAGCGAGCCTAAATATTTAAAAAAGATGGCGCATTTTGGAATCGATATTTCAAAAGCCTTTGGTATTCGGGTGCCCAACATTCGTAAGCTGGCCAAGCAGATTGGTAAGAACCAAGAATTATCGTTGCAGCTTTGGGAAACAGGTTTTCATGAGGCTCGCCTTTTGGCAACCTTTATTGGCGATTATAAACGCGTTACCGAATCGCAAATAGACTCATGGACAAAAGATTTCACTTCCTGGGATATGTGCGATCAAGCCTGCGGAAATCTCTTCGTTAAGACACCTTATTTTAGATCGAAAGTTCTGGAGTTTACCAAAGCCGATGAAGAATTCGTAAAGCGAACCGGCTTTGTTTTAATGGCGGAAGCTGCGGTTCATCTTAAGAAAGAACCTAATGAAACTTTCTTGAGTTTCCTGCCACTCATCGAGAGAGAAGCTTACGATAATCGGAATTTCGTTAAAAAAGCAATTAATTGGGCATTAAGACAAATTGGTAAAAGAAACGCATTTCTCCATCAACACGCTATCGATACGGCAAATAACATCCTCGCACAACAAAACAAAAAAGCAAACTGGGTAGCTTTGGATGCGCTAAGAGAGCTCAATAGTAATGCGGTTTTAGCAAGGCTCAATCCTTAAGTATTCAAAACTTCGGGCTTCTGACTCCAGACTAAAAACTTTCTTACCCTACATCAATGCACAGGTTTATAATCTGCAGTAAATTTGTATCATAAACAAGAAAGGAAATTTATGTCACAGTTTATTTTGCACAAAGAAAACACCAGAGGCCATGCAAATCATGGTTGGTTAAACGCTCACCACTCATTCAGTTTTGCTAACTATTACAATCCTGAAAGAATGCACTTTGGAGTTTTAAGGGTTTTAAATGATGACTTGATTGATGGTGGAATGGGTTTTGGAACTCACCCGCACGATAATATGGAAATCATTACGATTCCATTAGCTGGAGCCATTGCGCACAAAGATAGCATGGGGAATTCGGCAACTATTACCGCTGGAGAAATTCAGGTGATGAGCGCAGGTACAGGCGTTAGTCATAGTGAATACAATGCGCTAGCAGATGAGCAATTGAATTTATTGCAGATTTGGTTGTTCCCAAATAAGAAAAATGTAACGCCACGTTACGACCAACAGACTTTAGATGTTGAAGCGATGCACAATAACTTTCAACAGATTTTGTCGCCAAGTGCTGATGATGCAGGTGTTTGGATTCAGCAGGATGCCTGGTTTTCGTTAGGTAAATTTGACGAGGGATTTGAAACTGAATATAAAATCAAAAAAGCTGGAAACGGGGTTTATGCTTTTGTAATCAGCGGTGAAGTTACAATTGACGGACAAACATTAAGCAAAAGAGATGGTTTAGGAATCTGGGATACCGATAGCATTAGCTTTAAAGCCAATACTGCAGATGCTGAAGTATTGTTAATGGATGTTCCGATGGAATTGAATTAGATTAATTTTTATCAATTGAATTAAATTTGTCGTCATTTCGACCGCAGTGGAGAAATCTTTGAAATTATCTAACAGCTTGTTTCAAAGATTTCTCCATTTCACTGCGCTTCAGTCGAAAGGACGACGGATTTATTTTTAAACTATTTGAAAATATGCAAACCAATATACTTTATATCGGCCGAGATACAGAAATTACCATCGTCATGAACCGTCTGCTAAATGCCCGACCTGAATGGAAAGGGATTTGCGTGTGCACTGACGAAGAAGCGGTTTCAATTTGCGAGGAGCAAAAAATCGATTTGGTTTTACTTGGAAATGGTATTGATCAAAATTGCGAAGAAGTTTTAAGAGCTAAACTATTATCCATTAAACCAAACTTGAAAATCATTCAGCATTATGGAGGTGGTAGCGGTTTGCTTTACGGAGAAATTATGGGTGCTTTAGGATAACCCATTGGAATGGCCGTTATTGCGAGGAACAAAGCTCCAAAGGAGTGACCATGTTACAATCCCACAACATTCGCTAATAGCATAAACCCATACTGGTAAGATTTTTCGTGCCTCGCAATGACGAGACTATTAACATTAATCGAAGTTGGGGCTTTGCTTTTCAAAATAATCCTGAAAATCCTGAAATTCTTTTAATCCTGCTCTAGCTAATATACTCTCTATCTTCATCGCTCAATTCTTTTTTATTAACCTGAGGATGGTTTTTTTCAATCTCATCGTCGTAACTACTAACTGTTTTTCTTGGTCGGCCAACGATAAAACCGATAATAAAACCAATTATAATACAAATTCCGATAACCAGTAGTTTAGAAACGGCAACGGTTGTAACTAAGAAATCAAAATCGACTGGCTCAGTATTCACCATCAAAAATATAGTTAGCAATGCGGTCAGGATGATGATGAAAATGGTTTTTGTACTCATAATTTTAAAAGCTGTAGTTAAATGAAAACTCTAATATCGGGTTTTGATTGTAAATCTGGTTAACAAAAACAAGTCTTGCGCCAACATCAACAACAGGCTGATACCGCAAAAGGTTTAAACTACTGTTTAATTCTACCCCATAAGTTTTAGGTTGGCTGATATTTGTATCGACACCTATGTTTTCGTAATGGCAAAATAAACCGGCCCTCAAGTTTCTAACGTAGGCTAAGGAACCCAGTTCCCAATCCGGGAAAGCGAATGGGAAACGATAGTTAAATAACAAACTGTTTTCTAGCCTGCTTTTTGCAAGAATGTTGTTGTAGCCATACACCGTAGCAATTTCCGTGGCGTACTGATTTACGCCGTTCGCTTTCTGGTAATTAAAACTAGCCAGGAAAGAATGGTTTTTTGCAAGCCCTGGAAAATAAAGAAAACTTTCTAAAGCCAGAATTTCGCCTTTTAAGTTTTTATCAAATGGCTGATTGTCGTATGTAACCCTAAAAACCTGGGCCCATTTAGGAGCAATATCTCTCTCGGTTGTACGAACACTGTGGTTAAACGTAAAATTATACTCCATTGGAAATTTAAGCTTGGTAAGAAAGTTGCTGGGCATATTCTCAGCCATATAGCGTTGCGTTAAACTTGTTGCCACGTTTAGTGTGAAAGAATAATTGTGATTCAACGCACTAAAGGAAACCGGTACCGAGACATTTAACTTGGTATAGTTCTCTCTCCAATCGCCTTGTTTTATGCCTGTTTTAGTGTTGTAGAAGGTTCTTTGTGGTCTGTTTCTATAAAGTATGCTCAAAACAGGATAAAGTGCCTTATAGCTCACATCTGCAGTGTATTCGAATCTGGCTAAATCTCGATGGTATTTTGCTCCAGTATAAAAATCCATCGTGTTAAGTAAATTGTTGGATTGAAGTTCGAGACCAAAAACATATTCATCATCAATTACCGGAATAAGGCTATGGAAGCTGAAAAGATTTAAACCTTGATGAAAGGGTTTCGATTCGAACTTATTTTCCGGAACCTTTTCAAAAACGTTGCCTATGTTTTCTTGCTTTTCTGCAGATGAAGCAAAATCTACAAATTCGTTTTTCCCGATATTGGTTTCTGAGAAATTTTTCTCGCTGATTTCATAACCGTTTATTTTATAATCGTTAAAAGTGATTTTTCCGTCCTGCGTTTCCGTTGGATTAAAAGCGCCGTATCTTGAGTCGCTTAGAGCGCTTATTTTTTTAGAAGCGATGTCAATGTCGTAAATGTTATCGATTCCGTTGTAGTGCGCATTAAAAGCGATTTTAGAGCCAATAAAAATCGGGCGAGTTAATTGCTGTCTCGTATCTGGTATAAGCTGTGTTTTTTTTACACCATCAATTAACCATAGGCTTTTTCCTTTTTCACTAAGGCTGATGTAGGCAATTTTATTTCCCCAACTATCAAAGCTCGGAGTTTGAAGAATATGGTTTTCGAGATTTGGATAGGTTTTCAAAATTTGACCGGTAGCGGTTTCAATTTCGACCAGATTAAACTGATTGCTCAAATCTACTTTCACTGCTGCCAATTTTTTTCCATCGCCAGAAAGGCTTGGCGAAAAGAGGCGGCTTTTACTGCTTAATTTTCTGAACTTTTTTGTTTTAAAATTGTACGAACAGATTACACTATAACTTCGCTGTTTGTATCTCGGATCGTAACGGATTTCATCCCAAACCAACACATCGTTTTTTAGGCTAAACCAAGGCTGTTCCTGATAGCCGATTCCAAACAATTTTTGCTCTGTTTTGTCTGCATTGATGATCACAAAATATCTGGCATCTTGCTTGCTTTCTTTGAGCGCTAAAATCTGATTTTTGTTTAGCCTTGCTGGAAGAAAATAGTTGGTTGCCAATTCTGCTTTTGCATTTAAACTTTCATAATTTTCAGATGGTGATTTCTGATCCTGTACCTTCCATTTTTCCTCGAGCTTGGTTTGGGTAGAGAGGAAATAATTCTTTGTGTTTTTGCCTGTAAATTTTTTAAGGCTTTGCGAAAATGGATAAAGTCTGGCAGGCCGTTTTCTGATGTCTCCGAGTAAGCTGTCAGATATAAATTTGCCATATTTTTCTTTCATGTCTGCAACCATTAAATATCCGGTTTGGTAATAGCCTGGAGTTACATCTTTGTTCGATCCAAAATAGGCTTTGCTGTAAGAGAATTTTTTGCCCTCCAAAATTGAAGCTCGAAATGGCATGATCCAATTTGGTTGTCTGCCTCGTCCCGAATAGGTCAAAGCTGTCTCGTTAACAACGGCATCTCCCTCAAAGAACCAAGTTGGAATTCCCGCACCGAAATAGGCAAAGTAAACCAGCTCTGGAAAAGGGTGGGCTTGAGCTCCTGTCAATTTGTCAAACTGAGCAATGTGCCTAAGTTCATGTACAGCGAGGTTGTTTAGCCAGTCTTGACTGTCGAAATATTGTGGTGGTGTAGCATAGAATTCTGACTTCTTTGGTGCAAGCTGAACAAAGCCATTTGCGATGGTTCCACGGTTTTGAAGAACCAGCGGAATTGAGGTTTTTTGTTGCCTTAAGCCAAGCCCCACTTTGGGGTATATATAGGGTAGGGTATTGGCCATTCTTCGAGCATCTTTTTCCAGCTCTGCGGGATAAATGATTTTGAAGCCACCAGTGTTAATGTAGTTCCATTTTACACTAAGTGGGTTCTGCTCCGTGCTGAATATTTGCCCAAAAACCGATAGTGAAATAAAACTTAATGTAATTAGGCTTAAGTATCTGATAAATTGATATTTGTATTGTATATGTTTATTCATTTAAATTATTTGCTAAATTATTTAGTTTTTTAGTTTTTGTGCGATTCTGTTTAAGTAGATTTATTATTTATTTGCAATAATTTATTAATTTGAATTTCAGTGTATTATGGTTTTTATATAAAATAGGTTAAACTGCTTTTTTGTGGATTTTAAACTCGTGAATAACTTGCTATTTTAATACTATTCACGTTTTTGGATTGCAGAATTAATACGGCTTTAATTTACACTAATAAATTGATTTTCTTCGAAAATTTTCACTCCAATTTTGAATGATGTATGAAGTTTATAAATATATTTCCCTTAGAAATGGGTTCGAATTGATGCGAGAAATAAGTTTTTAAGGATGAATTTTTGATCAATAAATTACTCTAAATTCCAATTGAAATAACAATTTTTTAGCGTTGAAAATGATGCAGGTTTGATCGAATTAACTACAGACTTTACTCTATTTTGTAGGTTCTAAATTGAGCTTTGTTATGAAGTTATTTTGCCTGTTTAACGATTTTAATCCTTATGCATTTAAATTTAGAATTTGTAGTAAATGACATAATGGCGTTTATTTTTGATTTCAATTTTATTCAATAATCCCACAGGGAGTTGAAGATTCAACTTGATATTTAATACCAATTTCTTTGAATCATTACTTTTTTAAGCTTATGATTTTGCAGATTTAACTCTATTTAGAAAGCCTAATATTTCTAAGCGCATGGTGCGATTTTTATTTTTTTGTATATATTTTCTATAATTTATACTTCTTTTAAAGCCATTTTTCAAGCCTATAATGGCATTTTTAGACACTATTTGATTCAAAACTATCTTAATCTGTTTTTATCGTAACTTTTTTTGAAAATACAGATTATTAGCTTTATTGGTATTTAAAGGCTGTTTTTTAGACTTTTGTAGAATGAGAAAACAGAAACCGTTGCTTCTTTATATTTCATGAATTCATTCTGTTAAACGGTTGTTTTGGGATTAAATAAGTTTTTTTTTAGTTGAAATATGATGTATTCAGTTAAAATCTCATCTCAGTTTTGGTTAAATATGCGCCTATTTTAGTGGATTCTAGAGACAATCTTCCGCTCATACAACCAACGATTTAATTTAAATTTGGGCTAGTATCTAAGGAGTAACCGTGAAAAATCGAGGCTCCATCTAAGGGGAATTATTAAAGAAAATGGTGAATTCTTTGAAAGAAATTGGCGTTAAACCTTGGATGCTTGTTCGGTTTGAGTTGTTAAATCTGCTCGTTTGAGCTTCGATCATCCTCCCAAATTAGAGCTGATTTTTTCTCTTTTTATAGATGGGATAAAGGAAAATTGTAGTGAGAATAATGGTTGCTCCGAGGTAAAAACCGCCAGTCATTTGTTCCTTATTTTTAAAGAAAATGAAGGCTAAAATAATTCCATAAACGGGTTCTAAATTGGTAACCAAAGCCACGCGAAAAGCAGATAAAGTCCGCATTACAGATACGCCGGCAACATAGGCGACAGAGGTGCAAAACGTTCCTAAAATAGCGAGAAAAACCCAGTCATTCGTACTTAAATTAAAGTGCATATTCAGTAAGGATCCATCGTATAAACGATATAAAGTGATCCAAAATAAACCTCCAACCAGTTCATAAAAACCGATGATTGAAGCTTCACTTTTATGAATAAATGTTGAGTTTATGGTAGAGAAAAGGCTGGCCGCAAAGGCCGCTAAAAGTCCAAAAATTATACCTAAAGTGTATTGTCCTTCGAATTTAAAAATCATATAAATCCCTAAGATGATAATCAAACCGACTAAAATATCGCCAAAATGAATGGGCTGTTTTTTGATTAAAGGTTCTAATATTGCCGTAAATAAAGTAAAGGATGAAAGGCAAACCAAGGTTACAGAAACTGTAGAAACCTTAATGGCATGGAAGAAAAAGATCCAGTGTATGGCTACTATTCCTCCGGTTAGAAAGAACTGAATGAATTGCTTTTTGCTTATTTTAATGTTCGTTTTAGTGATGAAAAAATAGGCAAAAAGAGTTGAGGTTGCAATCAAAACCCTATACCAAACCATTGGAACGGCATCAATGGAAATAACTTTGCCTAGAACGCCTGTAAACCCCCAAATTAGAACGGTAAGATGAAGTATGATAAGATTTTTTTTATTTGCCTCCATTATTTTGGTGCCCTTTTTAATAGGTATAAACCCAAAAGACCAAAGAAAATAGTTGGTGCCAATACGGCTATAAATGGTGGTAATCCACCTTTGGTAGAGAACATCTGAGTAAATTGGTTAAATACAATGTATGCAAAGCTCAGAAAAATTCCAATTCCCAAAGATACACCAACGCCTCCACGAACCTTTCTAGAGGATAGAGCTACGCCAATTAAAGTTAATACAAACGCAGATAATGGATGTAAATAACGTTTATATTGCTCGAACATTAAATCATTCATTATTCCTGTTCCACGCGTTCTTTCTTTTCTGATTTTCTCTGCAAGTTCTTTTGTTGTTAAGTTTTGTACAACATTATCGTAGGCAGAAAAATCATCAGGACGCATATCCAAAATCGTATCTTTAAGCTTTCCATTTCCGTAAATCATAGATTCTTTGAGCCCATCAATTTTACGGATAGAATAATTCGATAATTGCCACTTACGCTTTAAAGAATCCCATTTTATGTTATCTGAAACAATCTTTTTTGTTAAAACATCTCCGTTGAAGTTATCCAGTGAAAATCTATATCCAGAGTTGGTCTTATTGTCGAAACTTTCTATGTAGATATAAGTTTTATCATCCAGTTTCATGTGGATATTCTGTTTTGTAGAGGGATCGTTTCGCTTTACATAAGTATTTTCAAAGTTATTTTTAAGGGTATTCGTATATGGGAGTATATACAGATTTGAAACTAAATTGGCCGAAAATATAATTGTTGCAGAAACCAGATAAGGAAATAAAAAACGATTAAAACTTACGCCTCCGCTTAAAATGGGTACAATTTCGGTTTGATCGGCCATTTTTGCCGTAAAGAAAATTACGGCAATAAAGTTGATCAGCGGAGAAAGCATATTTACATAAAAAGGTATCGAACCTGCATAATACTTGGTTAAAATGCCCCAAAAGCTTAATCCGCTACTCAAAAAATCGTCCAGCTTTTCTGATAAATCAAAAACAACAATAATAATTACAAAAATTGCCAGGGTATAAATAAATGTACCTAAGTATTTTCCGATTATATATCGGTCGATAATTTTAATGTTCCCCTTGATTATGTTCATGTTATAGCTTATTCCCTAGTACTTTAACCATTTTATTTTTCCACTCGTAGAATTCTCCGGCTAATATTTTTTCTCTAGCCTGTTTAACCAACCAAAGGTAAAAATGTAAATTATGCAGCGTTGCAATTTGTGCGCCAAGCATTTCATTACTGTGAACCAAATGCCTTAAATAGGCTTTGCTGGTAACCAAATCGACATGTAAATCGCTTTCAGCATCTAATGGAGAAAAGTCATCTTCCCACTTTTTGTTTCTAATATTAATGATGCCGTTTCTGGTAAACAACATCCCGTTTCTTGCATTTCTTGTTGGCATTACACAGTCAAACATATCTACTCCAAGTGCAATATTCTCCAAAATATTAATTGGAGTACCAACGCCCATTAAATAACGTGGTTTTTCGTAAGGTAATATATCGCAAACTACTTCCGTCATCGCGTACATTTCTTCTGCAGGCTCGCCAACAGATAATCCACCGATAGCATTTCCCTCGCGGTTCATACTTGCGATAAATTCTGCCGATTTCATTCTAAGGTCTTTATAAACAGAACCTTGAACGATTGGAAAAAGCGTTTGATCGAAACCATATTTGGGCTCAGTGGTATCAAATCGAGCGCAACAACGCTTTAACCAGCGATGCGTCATCTTGATTGAGTTAGCAGCGTAGGCATAATCGCATGGATAAGGTGTGCATTCATCAAACGCCATGATAATATCAGCACCAATAGTACGCTGAATATCCATTGCATATTCTGGTGTAAAGAGGTGTTTTGAACCATCGATGTGCGAATGAAAGGTAACACCTTCTTCTTTAATTTTACGAACCTTACTTAAAGAATACACTTGATAGCCACCACTATCTGTTAAAATTGGCCTATCCCAACCAATAAATTTGTGTAATCCACCGGCGCTTTCTAAAATATCAAGACCTGGTCTCAAATATAAATGGTAAGTGTTGCCCAGGATAATTTTGGCATCAATATCATCCTTAAGTTCTCGTTGGTGTACAGCTTTAACGGTTCCGGCAGTTCCTACAGGCATAAAAATAGGGGTTTGGATTTCGCCATGGGCAGTTGTAATGGTTCCTGCTCTGGCTTTGGAAAGCGGATCGTTAGCTTGTAAACTAAATTTCATTTGTTGTTATATATTTTCTCCATCTTTTAATGGAGCTTCCATGGTATTAATCATGAATGGTTAATATGGTATTTTATCTCGTCGAAAATCTGCCAAAAATAGCAAAAATTGAGGGCATATTTTTGTTTAATTTTTTATCAACATAAAAGGGTATTACAGATTAAAAATGAGAAATTTGCGCCTATTTATTTTACCATCGTGATCTTAACTCTACCCGAAATTTGTTTGCTTGCAGCCTTGGCATTTTGCTTTATGGTTCAACTATATTTTAGCTTATTTGTTCATTTAAGGCTTGCACTCGCTGTCATTAAAGTCGTTCCAGAGCCTGTTAATACACCATTAAGTGTAATTATCTGTGCAAGAAACGAAAAGGAAAATTTACAGAAGTTTCTGCCATCAATTTTTAACCAGGATTACCCCAACTTCGAAGTTATAGTAGTTAACGATCGTTCTTGGGATGGTACAGCTGATGTTTTGGAACAGCTTGAAAAAGAATATGCTAATTTAAAAGTAGTAACCGTAAGTGATGGTAGTAAATTTATAGCTGGTAAAAAGTTTGCTGTTACAATGGGAATCAAGGCTGCAAGCCACGATTGGTTGGTATTTACTGATGCCGATTGCGAACCGGTTTCCAATAACTGGCTCAAATTTATGCAACAACCGGCTGATGATCAAATGGAAATTGTGCTTGGATACTCACCATATTTTAAAAAGAGAGGATTGTTAAATGCATTAATCCGCTTTGAGACTTTTTTTACCGCAGTCAATTACCTTGCATATGCCTTAAAGGGAATGCCGTATATGGGCGTAGGCAGAAACATGGCCTATAAAAAATCTTTGTTTTTTAAGAATAAGGGCTTTGCGGCACATATGCATATTCCTTCGGGTGATGATGATTTATTTGTAAATGCCAATGCAAATAGTAGAAATACAGAAATTAGACTTAACAAAGATTCTTATGTGTGGAGCGAACCGAAAACATCTTTTATAACTTATTTAAGGCAAAAGAAAAGACATTTTGGAGCTGGAAAATTATATAAACCCAAACATAAGTTCATTTTATCTACCCAAATTATCGTTCAATTCTTATTTTACGTGTTATTAATTGGCTTAATTTGCCTACCAACAACGCGTTATTATGCCTTGGGTATTTTTGGTTTAAGTTTATTAATTCGGAGCTTTATTTATCCAAGGTTACTTAAAAGACTTAGTTATGGAGATTTGAGATGGTGGTTTCCAATACTTGATGTACTTTTATTTGTTTTTTTAGTGTTTAATGGCATTCTGTCTATCTTTGTAAAGAAAGTAAACTGGAAATAATTCCACATCCGCAAAAGCGGAAATTAATTTTATCAATGTTATGTCTGAATTTAAGCCCGATATCGTTTTAAAATATTTTCCCAATTTAACCGAAAAGCAAATTGCTCAGTTTGCACAACTTTTCGATTTATATAGTTTTTGGAATGCCCAAATCAATGTAATATCAAGAAAGGATATAGAAGAACTGTACGAAAGGCACGTTCTGCACTCTTTAGGGATAGCGAAAGTATGTACATTTAAACCTGGCGAAAATGTTTTGGACGTAGGTACGGGTGGTGGATTTCCGGGGATTCCATTAGCGATTTTGTTTCCAGAAACTGATTTTCATCTGGTAGATTCTATCGGAAAAAAGATTAAAGTTGTTAAGGAAGTGGCTTCTGCCTTAGGTTTGGAAAACTTAAAGGCCGATCATTTAAGAGCAGAACAGATCAAAGGTAAATTTAATTTTATCGTTTCTAGAGCCGTAACTCGTTTAGGAGAATTTTATCCGTGGATTCAAGGGAAGTTTAAAAAAGATGCTATAAATGCCATTCCGAATGGGATTTTGTATTTGAAAGGCGGCGATTTAGAAGAAGAGATTAAGGAATCAAAACTGAAAGCAGAACTTTATCCGCTTTCAGCTTATTTTGAGGAAGATTTCTTTGAAACCAAATATGTGGTTTACGTACCACAATAATCTGACTTATTGTTTCTTTGTTGGTTCTTCAATAATTACAACTTCCGGTTTGCTCTTTATTGGAGTAATTGTTAAAGATTGAACTTTTGTTTTTGGCTTACTTTTCGAATTAGGATATCCGGTAACGGTAACCAACTTTATTTCTTTGTTTTTTGAGGAAAGAGATGGATCGCCATAAATGGTTTTCGAATTCTTGTTTATGGTTCCCTCATTAGGAATAGGATCACCATATATTATCTCGCTATCATTGTTTTTATTCGATTTTGGTTCAACTGGAGGTGGAGGCGGTACCCTTTTAATATCCTCTATTACCAGTGGTGGAGGAAGTTTTTTTCCATCTTTTTTAACAATTGGAGGAGGGAAACGAACCTGATCTACCTTCGATTTTGATAGGTTTTTTGTTCTTGGGCGTGGCTCAATTGGAGGCGGAGGGGGAAGTTTTTTCTTATCCGCTTTCTTCTTAATTGTATCTTGAACGGCAATGCTCAACATCTCTTTTTTAGCACCAATTTCTATTGTTCCATAGCTTTTTGTAAAAGCCATAGTGGATAAACATAACATGCCGCCGATAAGTGGAAGCATAAATAACAACCTGAGCCTTGCCCAATTTGCAGATTTCTTTTGATTTAGCATACTGATTCTGTTCTTTAAAATAGATGAATTAAATATTTGGTTAGTAAGCGAAAAATTTTGATTACCATAAGAGTTCTGAATCAGAAATACCGCGTAATCGTATTTGGGAATATCCTGAAGTGTGGTTTCTTCATCAGCTAAATATTCATGAATTAATTTGATGTCGTTTTTTATAAAATAAATGATCGGGTTAAACCAACTGGTAATTTGTATAATTTCGAATAAGAGGATATCTAAACTATGTTTCTGCTTAATATGAACCATTTCATGCTTCAAAACCGTATTTTTTTGGGGTATTTCTGGATCGATGAACAGACAATTGAAAAATGAAAAGGCCCTTTTTGAATTGGGGATTTCAATTAATAAGATTCCATTTTGCCTAGCTTTTTCCGAGCTTTTGATCAGGTTTTTAAGATGTAGCAATCCCAGAACCATCTTTGACATGAAAATAAGACAGACTAGAAAATAGGCTAACATGCAGATGTTTTCGATGCTAAGCCATGATTGCTTTTGTTGAATTTCAACAAAGCCAGAATAACTTATAACCACTATTTCCCTTTTTAAATATCCGATCTGCAAAAAGGGAAGTATAAAAGCAATGATTGATGTGGCTATTAAATAAAATCGATTTAATGCATAAAAGGTTTCCTTATGCAAGAAAATTCTGTAAAATCCATAAAATATAATCAGGTACAGATTGGCTTCGAGTAAATAATATATCCCGTTCATTATTTATCTTTTTTTAGTTTTTCTGCCAATTGGATAATTTCATTCAGTTCTTCTTTTGTTAAACTTTTTTCCTTTACAAGAAAAGAAACCAAGCTTTCATAAGAATTTTCAAAGTAATTATTCATCACCTTATCAAATGCAAAACGCTTATAATCAGTTTCTTTTACAATGGGGAAGTAGATATACGTGTTTCCAATTGCTTTGTGGTCTATAAATCCCTTGCCTTCTAACACTCTAATCACAGTTGATACTGTATTATATGCGGGTTTGGGCGCTTTCATTTTTTCAATTACATCTTTAACCAAACCTTCGCCCATTTCCCAAAGGATAAGCATAACCTGTTCTTCTGCTTTTGTAAGTTCTTTTACCATGTTAACTATTTTTATAGTTTGCTTAATTGAAGTTACGACTATATTTATAGTTTGCAAACTATTTTTGTAGTTTATTTATAAATATCTGTAAATCAGATTGTTATTTTTTATTTAAATTTTTGGACATAAAAAAAACCTGTCGGATTAGGACAGGTTTAGCTTTAAATTATGCGTGAATTAATTTTTCATAATCATTTTATCTTTAAGCGTTTTTTGTAGACCAGTCTGGCGATCGATGTTTTTAACAACTTCTAAGACTGCACCGGCCGCATCGCTAAAAAATGGCTTGGTGATGGTGGAATATTCGTCTGTTGCTTTATGATAATCTTTATGATCCTCTACACCAAAATATAAAAAGGGGATATTTTTGGCGTTGAATGCACCCTGATCACTCTGATTGGTCCAATCGTCATGACCAAGTTTAGGATCGTCGTGACCAAATAAAATCTTAATATTTGGATTATTATTAACAACGTATTTTTTTAAATCGGGATATTTAAAGGTTCCACAAACATATAGTTCGGCCTTATCGCTATGGCTGATCATATCCATATTTAAATCGATGGAAATTGTGTTAATGGGTACCGGAGGATTTGATACAAACGCTTTTGCACCTTGCAAACCCATTTCTTCCGCATCAAAAGAAGCGAAGATAATTGTATTGTTTGGTTTATTTTTAGCAAAGTAGGCTGCAATTTTTAACAAACCTGCAGTGCCCGAAGCATTATCATCCGCACCGTTAAAAACTTCGTCTTTAATTATGCCTAAATGGTCATAATGTGCTGAAACAACAATTACATTATTGCCCTTTCCAGGGATGTATCCAATAATATTTGTTCCGTTAACATCTGCATTTCTTGATTTGAACTTGAAATCTTGAGCGTAATTGACGTGTTGCGGATAAGACTTTAATCCAAGTTTTTGAAAGCGCTCTATAATATAAGCCCTTGCCATTTCTGCACCTTTTGTTCCGGTTTTTCTTCCCTGATAGGCATCAGAAGACAAAACTTCAATATCTTTTAACAGCTGGGTATCCAGTTTGGCAGATGCTGTTGAATTTTGGTTTTTGACTGATGAACAGCAACTTAGCATCAGGGCAAATGGCACGATATATAATATTTTCATTTTGGTAAAATTTAATTCTAAAGATATTAATTATTGGGATATTGATTATCCAGTTTTATGAACAATCTATAATCATCGATAGGTTTAAATTAAAAAGGGGATGAGCTTATCGCACATCCCCTTAGTTTGAATCCAGACCTAAATCTGAATATCTTTTTATTAATATCTATATGTATCTGCCTTGAAAGGACCTTCTACCGGAACACCGATATAATCAGCCTGGTGCTGATCCAATACATCTAACTCTACACCGATTTTTTCTAAGTGCAAACGGGCAACTTTTTCATCTAAATGCTTAGGCAAGGTATAAACCTTGTTTTCATAAGCAGCAGCGTTAGTCCAAAGTTCCAACTGAGCCAAAGTCTGGTTTGTAAACGAGTTACTCATTACAAAACTTGGGTGGCCAGTTGCACAGCCTAAGTTAACCAATCGGCCTTCAGCCAAAATGATTACATCCTTACCGTCAATCGTATATTTATCAACCTGTGGTTTGATCTCAACTTTGGTATCGCCATAGTTTCCATTTAACCACGCCATATCGATTTCGTTGTCGAAGTGACCGATGTTACAAACAATCGCTTTATCTTTTAATGCTCTAAAATGCTGTTCGCGAACGATATCACAGTTACCTGTTGTTGTTACAACGATATCAGCTTCTTTAATCGCAGTAGCCAGTTTTTTAACTTCGTAACCTTCCATCGCAGCCTGTAAAGCACAGATTGGATCGATTTCGGTAACAATTACACGTACACCCTGTGAGCTTAAAGATTCTGCAGAACCTTTACCCACATCACCATATCCACAAACAACAGCAACTTTACCGGCCATCATTACGTCTGTAGCACGGCGGATTGCGTCAACAAGTGATTCACGACAGCCGTATTTATTATCGAACTTAGATTTGGTCACCGAATCGTTAACGTTGATTGCAGGTGTGTGCAATGTTCCGTTTTTCATTCTTTCGTACAAACGGTGAACACCGGTTGTAGTTTCTTCCGATAATCCCTTGATTGCAGCAATAAGCTCTGGATATCTGTCAAAAACCATATTGGTCAAATCGCCACCATCATCCAAAATCATATTTAATGGTTGTTGCTCTGGGCCAAAATGTAAAGTCTGCTCTATGCACCAGTCGAATTCTTCTTCGTTTAAGCCTTTCCATGCATAAACCTGAATACCTGCAGCAGCAATTGCAGCAGCAGCATGATCCTGAGTAGAAAAAATATTGCATGACGACCAGGTAACTTCAGCACCCAAAGCCGTTAATGTTTCGATTAATACAGCCGTTTGGATAGTCATATGCAGACAGCCTGCAATACGGGCACCTTTTAACGGTTGCGTTGGACCGAATTCTTTACGTAAACTCATTAAGCCCGGCATTTCTGCTTCGGCCAATTCGATTTCTTTACGGCCCCATTCTGCCAGTGAAATGTCCTTAACTTTGTAAGGGATGTAAGTTGTCTCTACTGATGACATAATTTATTGTTTTAAATGTAATGCAAAGTTACGGCATAGCTTTGTGAAAGCCAAATAATTAAAAGAGCAGGCTGGTTTGGGTAGTGTAAAATAATCACTTGAAAGCTTTTACCCTGAATCTTGATTATTTAAATTCAAAGAAATCTAAACATAAAAAAAGCCTCTCATTGCTGAAAGGCTTTAGTATTCCTGAAAAGTGGAAGCTTTCAGGGACGCGACAAATATAGTGTTTTTCCTTAAATGTTAAAGCATTGCCTGTAAATACATCAAGTATGGATATAATGCAAGAATTGCTCGAGGGTGCAACTAATTTCAAATCGAAAAATAAAACTTTGATTTTCAGTTATTTATTTCATAAATTGTTTAAACCAAATTAAACAATTATGAAATCAGTTAAACACATGCTTGATACTAAGCAAGCCAGAATAATCTCTGTAGCAGAAAATGTTTCTGTGTTGGATGCCTTAAAAGTAATGACTGATAAAAACATCAGTGCGGTTTTGGTCATGGAAAATGAAAAACTCTTGGGTATTTTTACGGAACGGGATTATGCTAGGAAAATAATTCTTCAGGGCAAATCATCAAAAGATACTTTGATTAATGAAGTAATGACGGCCAACCTAATTACCATTAGCTTAAGAGACACTATCGATTATTGCATGGAATTGATGACAGAAAAACACATTCGGCATTTACCAATTGTAGAAAATAACGAGGTAAAAGGAATGGTTTCAATCGGGGATGTAGTGAAATTTATTATCGCAGATCAGAAACAAACCATTTCTCAGTTAGAAAGCTACATCAGTGGTTAGACAAACTTATCTACCAAAAAACACCGAATAAACCTGAATTCTATTTAGCTGTAAGGCTTGTTGTTTGAAAATCTTTGGTCAAAACTGATTTATCTATATTTGGTTCACGCAATTTTGCTATGCCAAGTTCGAAAGCTATTTTGGAAGTTTTTGGTTTTGCCAAAGCCGCAATATGTCTAACCGTGGTATTTAATATCTTCAGTGCAGAAAAAAATTGTCTATCAGAGTTATAAATATATGGCAGATTTCTAACAGCGCTTAAATATTCCTGGTTAGATTTTTCGCTATAAAAGAACTGTAACCTGTCTAAGGTCATTAGTTTTTCGGTTACCACTGCTAATACCTCGTTAGAAGCCGTAATTCCATTAATAGAAACTACGTTATTTTCCTTTACAACAAATTTAACACCCTCAAATAAAACGGTGTGGGTACCAGGTCTGTTAAAAATATATTCAGATTGTGGAAGTGAGCTTATTTTGGGTGCTTTAGTTTTTATAAGCGACTTATTGAAGGTATACCTCGCATCTCGCAACTTAGCGATGGCATCTGTTCCATTTACTTGATTAACAATAGGGGTAACATTCTGAGCAAAAACAGAATAACTTAACCCCGACAAAATAAATGTTACAATGTATAGCGCCGTTTTCATATAGCAAAGCTAATGTTAACTTTGCTATATTCCAATAATTTGTATCAGTAATACTACGATTTTAGAAGATTTTTGTCAAATTCTTATTGATAATAATCAACTTATCAAGCTTTATTTAAAATAAGATACACACATGAACTATTTCCACCTCCATTCTCCTGCAATGGTTAACGGTTCTTTTAAATTTTGCGATTCTAAAAAAGCTCTTAATTCTTCTTCACCTTGAACACCAACAGGAATTTTTGATGTATTGGCCAAAGCATAAGTAAGCATAGCACTGTAGCGGACAGTATTTTTAAGCTCTTGCTCATCTACCAATTTAAATGAGTCTCCATCTGAGTGGTAGTAAGGACCAGAATTATTGGGTAGTTTTCCGCCAAATCCACCGCCTGTCGGTATTCCTTCTAACATAAAGGGTTGATGATCACTATGTAATCCAGCCCCAGCATTAAATAAATTTTTAAATCCGGTATCGATTTTAACAATGTCCGCACCCCAAGAAGTAAATAAATCTTTCATTTCTGATCTCGAGGTGGAGAAACCTTTGGGATCGTTGGTCATATCGTAATTAAGCATAAACTTAACCTGACCTAAATTTCCTTCTTTTTTAGCGTGATCGATATAAGCTTTAGATCCTAGTAAGCCTTGTTCTTCACCCATGAACAAAACAAATTCTACCGTTCGTTTGGTTTTTAAGTTTAGTTTTTTAAAGGTACGAGCCATGTCCATAACAGCGAAAGAGCCTATTCCATTATCTATTGCTCCGGTTGCCAAATCCCAGCTATCCAAGTGTCCACCTACTACAATTTTATCTTTCGGTAGCTCTGTACCTTTAAATGTTGCCACAACATTTCTAGCTTTGATCATCCCGGAGAAATTCGTCATGGCGATGTGGACGACTTGAACTTGAGATTTTAGTTTCTCTTTCAATGCCATTCCATCTTCTAAGCCAATACACACAGCTGGAATTGGGATTAATTTGCCAGTAACTGATGCTGTTCCCGTTAGTAAAACACCATCTTTCACGGTATTAATTATAATTACACCTTTTGCACCATACTTTGTGGCAATAGCTGTTTTTTCTGATCGATGCAAGGATTTTGTTCCGGCGGGAGAGCCAGTTAAAACGCCCAAATAAATTAATGCAATTTTACCTTTGATTTTTTCTGGATTTATCTGATAGTCACTTTCCAAACCATTTCCAACATCAACAATTTCCCCTGTAAGATCTGCACTAACAGGAGAATGCGCAAGTGTTACCGCTTTCATTTTAGCTAAGCTATTTTGATTTGGCCCAATTTCTACACTGATTGTTTTTCTGCTCCAGCTTTCTACTTCAAAGGGTTGAAATTTAACCTCACAGCCATAGGATTTTAATAAATCATACGCATATTGCTCTGCTTTAGCTCCATTTGGAGAGCCTGTTAAACGGTGGCCAATGGTTTCGGTTTCATATTTAAGGGTTTGATATGCTTTAGAATTCTGTTGAATATCTGAATTTATTTTATTAAAAACATCGCCAAATTTATCTTGGGCATTCGCAAGGGAAACGGAGCAAATAATAAGCGCAGTGAAAAAGTATTTCATTTAAGAATTGTTTATGTGCTGAAAGTACAAATTTAGATAGAGATTAAATCTGCTGTAACGTATATTTTGCTCAGCAATTTTGAAATTGCTAACCTAGTTTTTAGGCCGCAACTTCTCTCAAATCAACCGCTACTACTCTAGAAACGCCTTGTTCTACCATCGTAACGCCATAAATAATATCGGTACTTGCAATGGTTCTTTTATTGTGAGATACAATGATGAACTGAGACTGATCAGAAAATTTGCGAATGATGTTGTTGAATTTATCAATATTGGTATCATCCAATGGCGCATCAACCTCATCGAAAATACAGAAAGGTGCAGGTTTTAAAAGATAAAGTGAAAATAGTAGGGCAGTAGCCGTGAGTGTTTTTTCTCCTCCTGATAACTGATTGATGGATAATGGCCTTTTGCCTTTTGGTCGGGCAATGATATCGATATCTGCTTCCAATGGATTGTTTATATCGGAAAGGATTAGATCACAACTGTCTTCTTCATTGAACAGAGAGCGAAATACAACAATAAAATGTTCACGTGCCTGAGTAAAAGCCTGCATAAATTTATCTTTTGCCGTATCATCTATTTCCTTGATCGTTTGTAAAAGGTCGGTTTTGGCAGCGTTAAGATCTTTTTTCTGGTTTTGAATAAAGGTGTAACGGTCTTCCATTTCTTTAAAGGCTTCCATCGCCATAGAATTAATTGCGCCAAATTCATCCAACTGGCGTTTCATTTTTTCTACTTTTTGGCGAAGATCGAACTCGCTTTCTAAGGCCTCAATTTCTGTTTCCGTATCCAAAAGATCATTAATATCGATGTTAAATTCTACAGCTAGACGCTCCTTAAGAGCATTTAGATCAATTTTTAACGCATTCTTTTTATCTTTTATTTCAGTTAGAACAAAATCTGTTTCTTCTCTGTTTTTTCGGATATTGGTTAGGCTATTTTCAACCTCGTTTATATTTCCCTTACTGCTAAAATAGGCCTGTTCTACCTCAGCTAAGCCTTTTTCCATTTCCTCACGCTGCTGATACATCTCTAAAAGCGTATCATCGTTTAAATCTGTGTGTTGTAGTGTTTCGGTAATCTGCGTTAATGCTTCTTGAAGTTCTTTTTCATTTTGAGCAATCCGCTTATTAAGCGCTTCCTCCTGAACGAAACGGTAATCTAAATCTTTCTCAAGGCTGGATAATTTATTCTGTTGCTGATGAAAACGAATATTATCCTGATTGTATTTCCCAGCGCTATCATTAACCTCTGTTGCAATTTCTTGGTAATTAAGTTGTTGCTCCTGCAAGTTTACATGCGCCTCTTGCTGGTCTTTTTGCATGGAAACGAGTGCAGGAAGTTTCTCAGATAAAGCTTTTTCAATAGATAAAATTTTCTGGGCGATATCTGCCTTTCTGTTTTCGCTTGTGGTAATAAATTCGTGATATTGATCTCGACGGGTTTGTACCGAAATATGTTCGTTGTTTAAACGATTCAGTTCTTGCTGAAAGGTGTCGATCTGATTGATTTTTGATGATTCCTTCAGATTAAAGATTCGATCTGTTTCAGTCTGAATTGCCGTATTGTATTGATTTATTAGCGTTTCTGAAACCTTAATTTCTTTTGCCAGATTTTCTAAATTCTTAGCTCTGCCGATTCTTTTACCTTCAAATAAACCTACTGAGCCACCCGCCAACGTGAATTTGGTTTGCGCATACTTTCCATTTTTGGCTAAAATGGTTAAGCTTTCAGTTGGCGTTTCTTTAAACAGATTTTCTTGCTCAGCAACTGCGATGTATACTTTCTGAAGAAGTAAATTGCAAAGATTTTGATATTTTTTATCAACTTCTATAACGGATAAAGCAGATATTAAGCCCTCATGATTGCCTAAAACAGGGTTTTTATCTGGAATATTTTCTAAAATAAAAAAGTTTGCCCGCCCGCGACTGGCATCCGTTAAAAGATTAATTGCTTGCACCGCATCTGCATATTGATCTACCACATAATGGTTCATTACAGGCTCTAGATAATTTTCTATGGCAATTCGGTAATCCTCATTACAGAATAAAATATCAGATAGGAGTAGGGCACTTTTTGCAAATGCACTATTTTTTTTCAGAAATCGAATCGATTCTGGAAAACCTTCCAAACTATCTACCAAAGATTTTGTAAGGTTATATTCGTTTTGCTTAGCGTCTTTTTTACGGTTTTCTATGGTAAGCTTTTCCTTACTCGAACTTAGGTTTAACTCCGATTCTGCAAGTTTTTGTTTGATAATTTCTTCTGCATCAGTAAGTTGTTTAATATTGGTTTGCTTTTCTCTAACGTGAATATCCAGTTCTGCCAGGGCATGATCAAATGCTTTTAACTCAAGCGTTTTCGTCTCGGTATCATCAACATTTCTGTTGGTTTCCTGTACCAAAGCATCCTTTTGGATATTCAGAATATCAATTTCCTTTTGCGATTGGTAAACCTGGTTTTGTAGATCGTTAACCGATTTCACTAAATTATCCGTTCGGTTTTTTTCGGTCTGTTGCTGTTCGCGTAACGTATCTAGGGTCGTTTTAAGCGATTTAAGATCAGACTCTAAACGATTAAAAACCTCTGTTTCGGTTAAAACTTCCTCGTTTAAACGTTTAATATTGTATTTGATGTGGTTGATCTGATTTCTATCTTTCTCCAGTTCGCCAGATAAACGCGTTTCCTTTTCCTGGAGAAAACGCATTTGCTCATTCTTAACTTTCTTTTCGCCCTCATAAGCACGAATTTTAGAAACAAACTCGTTAGTTGCTTTTTGCTGTATAGAAAGGTTTTTTTCATGATTAATACTTTCTAACTTAAGTTTTTGCAATTCAGCTTCTTGGGTATCAATCTTAGTGCTCAACTCCGTTCTAAAAACCTGTTGTGTTTGCTCTTGGGTTTCAAGTGCGCCTAAATCGGTACGGAAAAAAGCAATTCTATGTGTTGCCAACTGAACGCTTAGTTCTCGGTATTGCTCTTTTAATTTATAATAACGTTCGGCTTTTCTGGCTTGATTTTCAAGTGTTTTTAAGTTTTTCTCTATCTCAAAAAGTAAATCTTCAACACGTTCTAAATCGGCTTCCGTATCTTTTAGTTTGTTAAAAGTCTGTTTTTTACGCAGTTTGTATTTAGAAATTCCTGATGCTTCCTCAAACAACGACCTACGACTGTGTTCTTTGTTCGTTATAATTTCATCAACCATTTTCAGCTCGATGATCGAATAACTATCAGAACCAATTCCGGTATCGAGAAATAAATCAGTTATGTCTTTTAAACGGCATTGAACATCATTTAAACGATATTCACTATCTCCATTCCGATATAACTTTCTGGTCACTGTAACCTGAGAATAGGCCGTAGGGAGAATGTTTTTTGTGTTGTCGAAACTTAAAGATACTTCGGCAAGTTGGGCTTGTTTCCGATTTTTTGTTCCGTTGAAAATGATGTTTTCCATCTTTTCCGAGCGAAGTGCTTTGGTGCTCTGCTCGCCTAAAACCCAACGCATTGCATCAATTACGTTCGATTTTCCGCAACCATTCGGGCCAACAATAGCCGTAACGCCCTCATTAAAATTGATGGTCACTTTGTCGCCAAAGCTCTTAAATCCTTTAATTTCTAATCGAGTAAGTTGCATGGTTTTTTATCGGGAGAACCGAATCCAATATTAAGGATTATTTTGTGGTTTTTCAAGAGCCTCACCCAATGAAAGTTATTGGTTAAGCAAAACCTGTAGCCTCCCTCTCCTAGAAGAGGGGGTTTTGGGGTTCAGTACCTTAAACCCAGCGGTTCAAACCACAGCATATTGTTTCCCACTTTTGAAAGGAGGGAAGAGCCCAAGTTAACAATAGCATTTAGCTTTGATAGGGTGAGTTTTTTTAGAGACCTCACCCTTTGAAAGGTACTGGTTAGGCAAAACCTGTAACCTCCCTCTCCTAGAAGAGAGGGTTTTGGGGTTCTGTACCTTAAACCCAACGGTTCAAACCACAGCATGTTGTTTCCCTCTCTTCAAGGAGAGGGATAGCGCAGAAAGAAGATAAACTGCTACCGTTAATAGGGTGAGGATTTTTAACGACCTCACCCTTTGAAAGATATTGGTTTGGCAAAACCTGTAACCTCCCTCTCCTTGAAGAGAGGGTTTTGGGTTTGTACTTTAAACCCAGCGGTTCAAACCACAATCTTCTGTTTCCCTCTCCTTTGGAGAGGGAACGCACTAATTTACCCAAACCATAAACATTGATAGGGTGAGGCTTTTAATAGGGTGAGGTATTATCTCACAATCATCAGTTTCGCAAACTTTAGCAACAACTGTTTATTGCCCAAGCCCTGAAAAAATACGGTTGCTTTAACATCGGGCAGTGTACCCTCCAAACTTATAATTTTTCCAAAGCCAAATTTTTCGTGTTCTACTTCCATACCGCCTTGAAATTCATGCGGTAAAGACGGTGTAAAACCAGGTGTTGGAATGTGTGCCTTCGCTAATAATGAAGTTGTTTTTGGTCGGACTGGAGGAGCAGAAGTTGTGCTTGCCGGTTTTGGTTTACTAAAGAAGTCTCTTGGCTGCGAAGTCCAGGTTTTGCGCTCATCATCAAAATTACCTTCCAATAAATTGCTCTTAGATGGTTTTACATCCAGTTCTAAATATTTCGGATTAATTTCGTTAATGAAACGGCTTGGTTCACAATTGGTTAAAGTTCCCCAACGGTAACGAGAGGTTGCGTAAGTTAGGGTTAATTTTATTTCTGCTCGGGTAATGGCCACATAAAATAAGCGACGCTCTTCTTCTAAATCGGTTCTATTGGTCAGCGACATTTGCGAAGGAAAAAGATTTTCTTCCAAGCCTACAATAAATACATTTTTAAATTCCAATCCCTTGGCAGAGTGAATGGTCATCAAAGAAACGGTATCCTTGTTTTTATCGCCGTCCTTATCATCATTGGTTAAAAGCGCAACATCCTGCATAAAAATATCAAGACCTTTTTCTTCAATATCTTCACGTTCTGCAAACTCTTTAATCCCGTTTAATAGCTCCTGAATGTTTTCGTAACGGCTTCTTCCTTCAACGCTATCATCTGTATAAAGCTCCTTTAAAATTCCGGCATGCTGAGCAATAAATAAGGCAGTATCATAAGCATCAAGCTTTTTTGCTTCGGCCTGAAAACTCTGAATCATCATCGAGAAATCATTCAACTGATTTGCCAAACGACCATCCACATACATGTGCGCATTGGAAATTACATCCCACATGGTTTTATCGTGCTGATCGGCAGCTACGATAATTTTATCGATAGATGTGTCTCCAATTCCACGCTTTGGATAATTAATAACGCGTTTTATCGCCTCCTCATCCTTCGGATTGAAAGTTAAACGGAAATACGCAATTAAATCTTTAATCTCCTTGCGTTGGTAAAAAGACTGTCCGCCATAAATTCGATAAGGAATATTTAGCTTGCGCAAACCTTCTTCCATGGCTCTACTTTGAGCATTGGTACGGTATAAAATGGCAAAATCGCTGTGGTGATAACCTTTTGTACTGCGCTCTTGAATAATGGATTCGGCAACTAACTTACCCTCTTCGTTATCCGTAAAAGCTCTCGAAACCTTAATTCGATCACCTTCTAAGTTTTCAGAAAATACATTTTTTTCCAGCTGATTTTTGTTGTTTGCAATAATGCTACTGGCCGCATCAACAATATTTTGAGTAGAGCGGTAATTCTGCTCTAGTTTGTAAACTTTTAAATCAGGATAATCGCGTTCGAAATTTAAAATGTTCTGAATGTTTGCCCCACGGAAAGCATAAATACTTTGTGCATCATCACCCACCACGCAGATATTTTGATAAGCGGCGGCCAATTTTTTTACAATGGTGTACTGTGAAAAGTTGGTATCCTGATACTCATCAACCATCAAATACCTAAATTTTTGCTGGTACTTATTTAAAACATCAGGATGTTCTTTTAATAAAATATTGGTTTTAAACAGTAAATCATCAAAATCCATCGCCCCAGCTCTAAAACAACGTTTAGCGTAAGTTTCATAAATCTGGCCAATTAATGGACGTTTATTTTGATTATCTTCTGCCTGAATCTGATCGTTTGTCTGATACTCGCCCCAAGAAATTAGGTTGTTTTTTGCACTAGAAATCCGGTTAAAAACAAAGTTTGCGGCATATAATTTATCATCCAGTTGCATTTCTTTCAAAATGGCACGGATTACACTTTTACTATCGTCGGTGTCGTAAATGGTAAAGTTACTTGGGTAGCCTATTTTTTCAGCTTCAACACGTAGAATTTTCGCAAAAACCGAGTGAAATGTACCCATCCATATGTTTTTCGCTTCGGCACCAACCACTTTGCTAATTCGCTCACGCATGTCCTTACTTGCCTTATTGGTAAAGGTTAAAACCAAAATATTAAAGGGATCTGTTCCCGTTTGGATCAGGTGTGCAACACGGTAGGTAATTACTCTGGTTTTGCCTGAACCCGCACCCGCAACAATCATTACCGGTCCTTTTGTGTTCTCTACTGCTGCTCTTTGTTGTGGGTTTAATCCTTCTAAATAATCCAAATCGACTCCGTTTTTTTTGAGGCTCAAAAATAAGAAATCCTACATTTAATTATCACTTTGTGGAGAAATAGAACTCAAAAATATTTTGAAAAGCAAAACCTGTATATCATTGCATCGTTAGTCCTTTGCTGTGCTCATACGCCTGCAGGCCTTCAACTCAGGCAGGTATCCGCTTCGCCAAGGTTTAAACAAATAAGTTGGTGCTGCTATTGAGGGTAAAACCCACGGTATAAAATATTAACCATATACGAAAATGTATGAAATATAAGCTTGGTGTTAGCTTATATAGACCTTATTCCCCCATATGGTTAATTAATTTTTTAAGAGCATTTATTCTATTAAATTCTAATATAACGTGTTACAGAATATTTTTATAATTCTACCATGTAAGGAATGTAAGAAAATATAAGTTTGGCGTTTAGCCTACATGGAACTTATATCTTATATGGATCTTATATCTCTTATATGGTTAATTAATTTTTAAAGAGCATTTATTCTATTAAATTCTAATATAACGTGTTACAGAATATTTTTATAATTCTACCATGTAAGGAATGTAAGAAAATATAAGTTTGGCGTTTAGCTTATATCTCTTATATGGTTAATTAATTTTTAAAGAGCATTTATTCTATTAAATTCTAATATAACGTGTTACAGAATATTTTTTTAATTCTACCATGTAAGGAATGTAAGAAATGTAAGAAAATATAAGTTTGGCATTTAGCTTACATGAGCTTATATCTCTTATAAGGTTAATTAAAAATATATCTCCAGTTTCAAATGGCTAAAAGTAAGTTTATGCCAAAATTGCATATTGCCCATTTGGGAATAGAATTTGATATGTTATGCTTATGGAAGATAAAAATATTGAATTTACTGATATTCCGGAGGGTGGGAGTTCAGATATTTATGCGAATTTGAAAGAGAAATTAGAAACCGTTGAGAAGTTTCCTGGTATTTACAATTTTAAATTTATCATAACGGGTGGAATCGATAAAATAGAAGAATTACGTGCCGTTTTGCCTGATGATAAATTCATCGAGCAACCATCCAAAACGGGTAAGTATGTATCCATCACAGTAAAAAAACAGATGCAGAATGCTGATGAAGTAATTACAGTTTATAAAAAAGTTGCTGCAATTAAGGGCATTATGATGCTTTAATATTTCACAAATTAGGAAAGAATCAAATTCTTCGGTGACAATAATCCTGAACTTGTTGTAGAATCACTTACATCAAACCATATAAGAAATTTATAGGCTTACATGAACTTATATTTCTTATATGGTGTAATAGATTAGATTACCATTAACCTTTTGTCCCTTTACCGTTATCACATCCAGTCCTCATTTCCGCTTTCTACCTGATACAACCAATAATTTACCAATAGTTTAATTTCGGTATAGTTGCCATATTTAAAATGAATTTGGCCAGCTGCGGTATGTAAACTCAAATGGCCTACATCTACACCTTTGTGCCAGGGATACTGAAAGGTTGTAATTGCCTGAATTTTATCAGGTGAAACAATTTCATTCGAGATATCCCAAATGCCACTTTTCTTTATGATAAACTCTTGATTAACAGAAAGTCTATGTCTTCGGTAACTTATGTAAATCATGAAAATACCAACACATAAATAAACAATAACAACAGATATATAAGGCATAACCCTTGGAAAAGAAAAAGCAAAAATTAAAAAAATAATTACCGGAAGAACCATTTTAAAGAAAATCGGTAGATTCAAAAATCTCCAATCGGGGATAAATGTTTTGCCAGCTGGAGGTATTTTACCTAAAATCATTTTTAATAATTCATCTCTTTCTGAAGGGTTGCACCCAGGGATTTCCAAAGTATTTCCCTGCATTTCATGCCCCTTTTTGCTTTTTCCAAAATGAGCCTGCCGTAAACTCATGTTTAGCATGTTCATTTTCTTTTGGAAATAATTTTGGCTGTATTTGGTAATCTGCACTTTATTCGGATTAACCAATGTGTTTTTCTTTGCTATCAATCCAGAAGATATAAGCAAAGCATGTTGGTGTTTGCTAATTTCTAACTCAAAGTATTTATAAAAAGTTCTAACCAGATTAATTATCAGTAAGACAATTAACAGGGCTACCACTAAAATAGCTACAGAAACCAAAGTAACCATGCCTGTTACTGCACTTTGAATTTGGTCTTTGTCAATTTTAAAAGCATCTAACAGTTGCCTGCCTTCATAAATTACAGTATAAAAGAATGCGGCTAAAAGTGCAAGGCTCTGTCCGTAATTTGAAGTTAAGCCCACTTTAAATAATGTACCTGTACTAATTTTAAGGAAAGGAGTTGAATTTTCTACTTCGTCATGTATTTGAATTTCTGGTGCCAGAATTTCTTTTTTACTTAACAGGTGCTCCTTTAAATTGTAAGCTGAAGTTTCATCTATGGCTTTTATGCTTACTTCTTCTCCATGAGCTCCAGCAGTATCAATTTTAAGTTCGTAAACACCAATTATTTTTTGAAGAATGTTTTGATTGATGTTTACCTGCTGTATTTTATCCAACTGAATCGTTACCTGATCGCGATTAAAAATGCCTTTATTTACTATAAATTCCTCCTTTCCCTTATCCAGAAAAAAGGTAAACTTTAAATACCATAGATAAGCAAATAGAAAGCTTACCAAGGTTATCGCAATTACGCCAAGTATCAGGTATATAAAATAATTGCCCTGCATTTTTACAAATGCAAGAATAAAAAGGAATATGGTTGCTTTAATTATTTTAAAGGTGGTGTGCGCAGCCATTACAATAATTCCATAGGCAGATTGGCGCTGTGGTTTACTGAAGTCGCTATTCATGTTCGTTAATTTCGGTAGTTTGATTTTCAATTAAATCGAGCTTCTTTAATAATACATCACGGATGCTTTTTGCAACATCAACTGGAATGCCTGCTATATGTAAATGACCCGTTTGGCCACCAGCCGTAAAAATCTGTAAGGAACCTAGATTGTAAATTCTTGAAAAAATACCCTCATTCAATTCTATATGTTGTATTCTATTTATGGGTACAACAGTGGTTGTTTCTGCAATAATGCCACTTTTGTAAATAACATCGTGCGCTCTTATGGCATAACCACGTTTATTAAAACTTGCCCTAAAAAGCAGGAAAAGAATGATGGTTAATGCTAAGTAAATACCAATAATTAAAAATGCATGAGCTCTACTTTCCTCAACGAAAACAAGTATTAAAAGAATTCCTATACCAACTATACCCAAGAAAATAAGGAGGTTAATACAGATGATTTTCCAATAATCAGGATGTGGTTTTTGAAGCTGAATATCCTCAAATTTAGGAAGTGAATCTAAATCAATAGTTTCATTGGTAAAGGATTGCATTTATTTTCAGGTTTGGGATAAAAATATTAAAACAAATTAATCCACTCTGTGACTAATATTTAAATCTTTTGTTACCTCGATACAATGAATTTTTTGGCTGCCGAGTACTGGCCTGAGTCAGACGATACCTTGAAGAAATAAATTCCGGGAACAAAGGTTGTTGTATTAATTTCTAGTGTATGCTTGCCAGTATTTAAATACTCGTTAACCACGGTTTTAACCAAGCGGCCCATCAAATCGAAAATTTGAATGTTAATTTTATCGGTTTCGGGCAATACAATATCAATATAAGTTTGGGTAGATGCTGGATTTGGATAGTTTTGAGTAACAACAAACTTTAAAAACTTATCAAAAATTGCTTTATTAATTGCATCAAAAATTACATAACTCACTAATCTGTAACCTCGTGCATTCGGATGAAAAGCATCTTGATAAAGCGAGAAATCACGGCGCATAGCTGCATTTACATCAGCAAGATAAATTTTATATTCTGTGGCAAGTTTTCTGTAAATAACATTTATAGCTCTGATATTCGTGTTAACGGGTACCAAATTTGCTGTTGTTCTATCATCAACATTTTGCAGGGTACAAAGAATTGGAACAAGCTTTTGCCTAAGGCTCGCTTCAATAATAACACGCATATTGGCTTCGGTATTCGCTACAGTTTGCTTTTTATCTCTAATTGCAACGGCATCATTAATTCCCATATCAATTACAATAAAACCTGTACGGTCTCGAATTGCATTCTCAATGCGCAGCAACCCTTGGATGGTGGTTTGCCCGCCAATACCATGATTAGTAATGTCTACAACTTTGTTTGGGTAACAATTTTGAAAGTTGCTTAGCAGCATACTTTGAAAGCCAACGCCTCCAACACCCTCAACGGTACTAGCACCAAAAGTTACAATATTAATACTGTCTTTAGCGTAAAATTGTGCCGCCTCTGGGCAACTTACTCGGGTTGGATTTTGCGCTGAAGCAAAACCGACAAAACCAAAACAGAAAAGCAACAGCAGAAAAGGGTATACTATTGCACTTAATTTCATCACTAAAGTTCTTTCAGACAGGATTTAAGGATATCTTATAAAAGTTGCAATTTACAAAAAATTAGATCGAACTTCCTAGTTAGTTTTTTCTTTTTTTAATACTTTAAAGCAATTTAAAAGCAATTTTAACTTAAATAAATTATGGCTTAAAAATTAACGCCACTTTACCGTGTTATTAACGGTTATTATAGATCGCCATAAAACTTAAGGGAATAAATTTCATAGAAATTTTTATAACGCTGTTTACACTAATCTTATGGCATTTATTTGGTAAAGCCTATATTTGCCCAAATTCATTTTGTTATGCAAGAGATTAAAAATTATGTAGAAACGCACAAACAACGTTTTTTAGATGAGTTGTTTGAGTTATTACGTTTTCCATCGGTAAGTGCCGATCCAAAATATAAGGCCGATGTTTTAAAAACGGCAGATTATGTTGCCCAGAAATTAAAAGATGCTGGTGCAGATCAGGTAGAAATATGCCCAACCGCTGGTTATCCAATTGTTTATGGAGAAAAAATTATTGATGCCTCTTTGCCAACGGTGTTAATTTATGGCCATTATGATGTTCAGCCTGCAGATCCATTAGAACTTTGGAAAACACCACCATTCGAGCCAACCGTTCGCGATGGTAAAATTTATGCTCGTGGTGCTTGCGATGATAAAGGACAATTTTACATGCATGTTAAAGCATTCGAATTAATGATGGAAACCAACACTTTGGCTTGCAATGTTAAGTTTATGATCGAAGGCGAAGAAGAAGTAGGTTCTGCTAACCTTGGCATTTTTGTAAAAGACAATGCAGATCGTTTAAAGGCCGATGTGGTCTTAATCTCTGATACATCAATGATCAGTATGGAACATCCATCTATCGAAACCGGTTTGCGCGGCTTAGCTTATATGGAGGTAGAGGTTATAGGGCCCAACCGCGATTTACACTCCGGCGTTTATGGCGGGGCAGTTGCAAACCCGGCAACTATTCTTTGCAAAATGATTGCTTCCTTGCACGATGAAAATAACCACATTACCATACCCGCTTTTTATGATAAGGTTATCGAGTTAACCGACGAAGAGAAAAAAGCTTTAAATTCAGCTCCTTATGATGAAGCTGAATACACAAAAGATTTAGATATTGAAGAGGTTTGGGGCGAAAAAGGATATTCAACTTTAGAGCGCACAGGAACTCGTCCTACTTTAGAGGTTAACGGAATCTGGAGCGGTTATATTGGTGAAGGCGCCAAAACGGTATTGCCGAGTAAAGCAAATGCAAAAATTTCGATGCGTTTGGTTCCGAACCAAAGCTCAGAAGAAATTGCCGAAATTTTTACCAAACATTTTGAAAGCATTGCACCAAAAAATGTTAAGGTTAAAGTTACCCCACACCATGGTGGCGAACCTGTTGTTACGCCAACCGATAGTGTTGCTTATCAGGCTGCTGAAAAAGCAATTGAAGATAGTTTTGGTAAAAAGGCCATTCCAACACGTGGTGGAGGTAGTATCCCTATCGTTGCATTGTTTGAAGATGTTTTGGGCATAAAATCTGTACTCTTCGGTTTTGGCTTAGACAGCGATGCATTGCACTCTCCAAATGAGAAATACGATATTTATAACTACTATAAGGGGATAGAAACCTTGCCTTTATTCCATAAATACTTTGCTGAGTTGAGTAACTAATACTTCGTTATATAATTAGGTATCTGTTCGTAGCGTCTCGCTACGACTTTAAAAAACTCGCTGCGTGCCAAGAAATCCCTCCCTAACCACGAGGGATTTTTTTTGAAAATGAACATATGGTTTTTCATTGGTGTTGTAACCCCGCCATTCGCTTTACTTCGCTGTTAACCAAAAGGGTTAACGCTATGTGTTCGCTACCGTCAGGTTTAGTAAATAATACTTCGTTATATAATTAAGTATCTGTTCGTAGCGTCTCGCTACGACTTTAAAAAACTCGCTAAGAGCCAAGAAATCCCTCTCCAACCACGAGGGATTTTTTTTGAAAATGAACGTATGGTTTTTCATTGGTGCTGTAGCCCCGCCATTCGCTTTACTTCGCTGTTAACCAAAAGGGTTAACGCTACGTGTTCGCTACTGTCAGGTTTATTAACTTCGGTATATTTCCTTTTTGAACAGCCTGTTCCTGCGAAGTTTCAACAAAAGAGAAACCCCGCCCTGCTGGCACCCCTCTGGAAGAGGGGAATATTAGGCGCATAGGTTTTTCTGCTCTTTGCTATCTTTCCACTTCAAAGGGGAAGGTGCCCTCTGGGTGGGGAATAATAAAAGCTTCAATTTTCCAAAGCCCGTAATTTTTTTTAAATTGTGCCCATGAAAAACCTATTCTCATCTCTTTTACTTTTAGTGAGTCTTGCTTCTTTTGCCCAAGATGGTAAAACGATTAAGCAATCTGGAAACCCCATTTTTAAAGGTTGGTATGCCGATCCTGATGCTGCGATTTTTAACAATAAATACTGGGTGTACCCAACTTATTCAGCAAAGTATAAAGAACAGGTATTTTTGGATGCCTTTTCTTCTGATGATCTTGTTACCTGGAAAAAATATGAACATATTGTCGATACTTCGGCAATTAAATGGGCTAACAAAGCCATGTGGGCACCTGCAATTGTTCAAAAAGATAAAAAATATTATTTGTTTTTTGGTGCCAACGATATTCAAAGCAATAATGAAATTGGTGGTATAGGTGTTGCCGTGGCAGATAAACCCGAAGGGCCATATAAAGATCACTTGGGCAAACCCTTGGTTGATAAATTTTATCATGGTGCTCAACCAATTGATCAGTTCGTTTTTAAAGACAAGGACGGCCAATATTATTTAATATATGGCGGTTGGAGACATTGTAATATTGCGAAGTTAAATAACGATTTTTCGGGCTTTGTGCCTTTCCCTGATGGAACCATCTTTAAGGAAATAACTCCAGATAACTATGTAGAGGGGCCGTATATGTTTATCAGAAATGGTAAATATTATTTTATGTGGAGCGAGGGCGGCTGGACAGGACCAGATTATTCTGTGGCCTATGCCGTTAGCGATTCTCCTTTCGGGCCATTTAAAAGGGTTGGGAAAATCTTAAAGCAGGATGCTTCAATTGCAACGGGAGCAGGGCATCATTCCGTAATTATCAACGAGAAAAAAGGGGCTTATTATATTGTATATCACCGTCGCCCTTTAACCGAAACTGATGGAAACCACAGAGTTACGTGTATAGACGAAATGAAATTTGACGCCCAAGGAAATATTCTTCCGGTAAAAATTACGAATGAGGGCGTTAAAGCTCAAAAAGTGAAATAATCAGTTTCACACTAAGATAGAAAAGGTAGGCAAATGTCTACCTTTTTTTATAACTGGTCATTTTCTAATATAGGCTTAATATTTGCCTTGTTGAGTGCGCTAAATCCGTAAGCACATAAAAATAAAATCCCGGCAATGCCAATGTACAGCCATTGGTATCCAAAGTGATTGGCAATATAAAATCCAGTTATTGGGCCGCATACTTGTGCGATAGACCAACTTAATGTATAGCCCGCTGCGTACAAGCCTCTATTGTGTTCGTTACTTCTACTTATAACCACAGTATTAATAAATGGCAATACAAACATTTCGCCTATTGTAAAAATTATTACTGTTAGTACCGCCATAGTAATATGGAGTGATAGAGGAATGGTTAAAACAAGGTAGGAGGTAGCGAATAATGCAGCACCAATTACAATGAAAAATATTGGTGGCTTTTTCTTTTCAATTTTATTAATCATAATCATTTCAAAAAGAGCGATTATTGCACCGTTTATGCCTATAATTAATCCAATTGAAGATTCGTTAATGTGCCATTCTTCTTTAAAAAATACTGGTACAACCCTAAACATTAAAAATGCCGACGTTATAAAAATAGTGGTTAAAACAATAAACTTAACATAAAAGCCATCTTCCCAAGGCTTTTGTATGGTTATGGCATTTCTATTTTCTTTTGCTTTTTCTATAAATCCCTTAACCTGAGGCAAGAGAAACAAGATTGAAACGCCTACCAAAATGCTCACACCACCCTCTACAATAAATAACAGTTTATAATTAATTGATGCAATAATTCCAGCTAAACTAATTCCTACAGACCAACCAATATTTACTGCAAGGCGATTTAAGGAATAGGATCGGGTTATGGTTCCTTCTTTTGCATAGTGTGCAACCGCTGTAAAATTGGCAGGCCTAAAAGCTTCTGAAAAAAAACTGATGATTACGGCTAGAATACAAAGACTATAAAAATGTTCTATTGTTGAAAACAATATAAATAAGAGTCCACCTATTATTGATGATAATATTTGCACAGGTCTAAACCCAATAATATCGGTTAGCTTTCCACCGGTTAATGAGCCTAAAATTGATCCAACACCGAAAAGAGTAATAATTAAACCTGCATCAGTTTCCGATCGGTGCAAATTCTGTGTTACGTAAAGCCCCATAAAAGGCACGGCCATACTGCCACAGCGATTAAACATCATCACAATACTCAATAACCAGGTCTCTTTGCTTAAGCCACTGAAAGAAGATTTATACGTATTGATTATAAGTTTGAACATCTTTTGGTTTCGAGATGCAAAAATAGAAATTAATCGATTATACAGAAGTGGCATTTTGTGCGCTCGCCAGATTTTGCATCCAAAAATCTAATTCAGATAAAAACATTAAAAAATGGAATCGGCTTTAGGTTTAGTCATAGCCTTCGGAGATTGAGGTAAACAATGCTTTAAACGCCATCGCCGGTAATGCCAAAAGCCTTTAGTTTTGCCGGATTATTCATGATATGCTCCAGATTGGACGGCTTATAGCTTTCATCTAAATTCCATCTCTTTACAACGGCAGGTTCTAGGGTTGCGTTATATGCACCAAACTTTGAAATAATTCTTTTACTGGCTTTAACCAAGTTGAATGGAAAAACGGAGGAGTTGTAAAGTTTACCATTTAAATCTGGGTTTACATGAGTTTCTGTGTAGGCTTTATCCAAACCTAGTCCAACACCCAGCGCTTTTTGAACAATCCAATTTAGGGATACATCACTCAGTCCGCTATCTGGATAGCCACCACCTATATTTGAATGTACACCTGTAAACCAACGCTGTTCTAAAACCTGAGGTACTTTTCTATTTATTGCATTTTTGCTCTGTAACCACAGGGTCGGTTTGAAACTTTTCCTTTTTTCATCAATCGCTAGGGCGTGATAAGCGTAATCTACGTAACTGCTTAACGTGGTATCATGAAAATGATATTTTTTGCTGTTCAGCAAGCTGAATAAACTGAGGGGAATTCCCAATGAGCCCACGGTATCCCAAACGCCAATAAATTTTACAGATGCTTCTGTACTGTATTTATTTCTAAAGTCAATAGATTTCTCGCCATTTGGTTTCCAGTCTTTATCATCGCGATTTCTATAGTGGCTATAAGCCTCATTTATTAAATTTAAATCATCGTTTCTTATGATGCCACAGCTTCTAACCAAACCAGCAAGGCTACGGGCTGTATAAGCGCCTCTGCTAAATCCAAACAGATAAATTTCATCGCCCTTTACGTAATTCCAAACCAAAAATTTATATGCATTTAAAATATTATCATCGATACCTCTTCCAGTTGCTCCATCTAAAATGTTGCGGAGCTTACTGCCCGATGTACCAACTCCTTCAATATAATGTTTAATTTGCAAAATGCCATTCTCATCGATATTACAGACACTTTCGAATATTTTTTGAACATTGGTTTTAATCGGCACACCACTTTCGGTATCGCCTGGCGCATTCCATGTCCCGTCGCAACAAATAACAATTCTTTTCATTAGGGCGTTGATTAGAAGCACTAATTTATGTAATTATTTTTATTTAAAGTGTTGGAATTTAATGTATTGGCGATTAATTGAGAGAGAAAATTCCCTTTAGTGTAATCGTTTATTTGCCAGTAATAACTTTACGGTGCTCTAAACCCCAGGCGGTAAGGTTATCGATAATTTTTTGTAAGGTCATGCCATATTCCGTTAGTTGATACTGGACAGATATGGGCTGTGTATCTAATACAGTGCGCTTAATCAGCTTATTGATTTCCAGTTCCTTTAATTCTTTACTCAGCATTTTATTCGATATACCATCAACATCATTTAAGATGTCAGAAAATCTTCTTTTGTTATAATAGCAAATAGAAGAAATGATGGATATTTTCCATTTCCCGTTTAAAACGTCCATTGCATCATGGACAGCCATGATTTCTTTTTTATGCCCCAAATGGCAGTGATTTTCATCCATAAGTTACTTTGTTACCCAAAAGTTACTGTTACTTTTCGTTACAAAGTAACTTAAATAAATTGAATCATCATAACTTTACAGCTTAATCAATTAAAAAATAATCATGAATTTTACAGATAAAAACGTCGTTATTACAGGGGGAACTACAGGAATTGGATTGGCAACAGCAAAAGCTTTTGTAAGTGCGGGTGCCAATGTTTTGATAACTGGAAGAAATGCCAACAATCTCCAAAAGGCATTTGCAGAAATAAATAGCTCCAAATTAAACACTGTCGTATCAGACACTTCAAAGCTTGCAGAAATTTCAATTCTAGAAAAAGCAATAGAAGAGAGTGGAAAAAAGGTTGATGTACTTTTTTTAAATGCAGGAATTGCAACCTTTGAGCCTATAGAACAGGTAACAGAAGCAAATTTTGATGCGCAATTTAATACGAACGTTAAAGGGCATTTTTTCACTTTACAAAAATTGCTTCCCCACTTGACAGATGGAGCAGCCGTAATTTTTACATCTTCAACAGTGGCTACAGCTGCAAATTCTGGAGCCAGCATATATTCTGCAACTAAGGGTGCATTGAATAAGATTGCGCAAATTGCTGCAAATGAACTGGCAGGCCGAAAAATTCGTGTCAACATTGTTAGCCCTGGCCCTGTTTTAACCCCTGGTTTAGAGAATGCAGTGCCAGAAGAAGCCAAAGCATTTTTAGCTGGCGCAACTGCTTTGCAAAGACTGGGCGATCCTGATGAAATAGCAAAAACTGTATTGTTCCTAGCTTCTGACGCAGCAAGTTTTATTACCGGAACAGAGATTGTTGCAGATGGCGGATATCTTAACTATGCATTGAAATAACAACCTTTTAAATTCGCAGAGAAAAAGCGGCATTTGCCGCTTTTTCTTTTTAATGCGCACAATCTCCTCAAAGTGCAGGGCGTTAGGTTTTTAACATGAAATTCTATATGCATTTTTCAGTAACCATTTTTCGCTATAAAGTGGAATACAGAATTTTTCTAACTAAAGGTTTCTTGAAGGATTCACTATCTTTACCCTATAAATATAGTAGCTATGAAAGCATTTTTAGGAATGGGCCTTTTAGGTTCGAATTTTGTTAAGGCAATGCTCCGCAAGGGAGAACAGGTACAGGTTTGGAATAGGACGGCATCAAAAGCAGAAGCACTTGAAGTTGATGGGGCACGAGCTTTTGCTGATGTGGCTGATGCAGTTAAGGGCGCTGATACAGTTCATATCACGTTAAAAGACGATGCTACCGTTAATGAGGTATTAGCAGCCGCTCTTAGCGGTTTGGCAGCCGGAACAATTATTATAGATCATACTACAACTTCAGTAGAAGGTGCAGTTCAAAGAACCGCAAACTGGAAATCAAAAGGCTTTATTTATTTACACGCACCTGTATTTATGGGGCCACCCAATGCGCTGGAAAGTACTGGAAGTATGTTGGTATCCGGTGATCAAGATGTAATTGCAAGAGTTGAACCAGAACTGTCGAAGATGACCGGAAAGTTGCTCAATTTTGGTACAGAAGAAGGAAAAGCCGCTGGGATAAAATTGATTGGAAATTTATTTTTAATATCCATGACTGCCGGACTTTCTGATGCACTTGCACTGGCTAAGGCATTATCGATTGATTCAGCAGATATTTCTACACTTTTTGCTTCTTGGAACCCTGGAGCTGGAGCACCTGCCAGATTGGATAAGCTAAGAGCAGGAGATTTCAGTAAGCCCTCATGGGAGCTTGACATGGCACGAAAAGATGCGGGTTTGATGATGAATGCAGCAAATAAGGGTGATGTAAAACTTACCGTTTTACCTGCAGTTGTAGCAGAGATGGACAATTGGATCGAAAAAGGGCATGGTTCAGATGATTGGAGCGTGATTGCAAAAGATAATCTTTAAGTTTAATTAATAGAAAATAGTGGCTGATCCAATTATCTATTCAAGACTCGATAAAGTGTTTTGAAAATATATAATCTATTAAGTTTTGAAAAAAAGATCTTAGAATACCATTTAAAATAAAATGAGTAATGAGGAGAAAGGGTTAAATATCCTTGGTATTATTTTTGGTGCTTGGTTTTTGCTTACATCCTGGAATTGGACTTTCAATGCTGCACTCTATATATCATATCCAATTGGATTGATGAGTTTATTAATGTTATTATTCTCCCCATATCAATGGGGGAAGAAGTCGATGAGGGTGTTATTAATATTGGGTTTGATTACTTCTATAACCGCTTTAATGCTTTATAGATAAATTTAAAGAATTAACTGTCAACAAATAGTAAATATATTAAAAAATTAAGTTGTCTTTAAGCTGCGCTAAATAGATAGGTGCCTTCAATTGAAGCAAATTATTTTATTTCCCTACATTTTTCCCCAACTTAGTAGGATCAAATAAGCTATGCCACCAGAGAAAAGAAAGCCCGTTGTTCGAAAAACCACAACACGAAAACCAGTTACCCGCAAAAAGAAATCTAAGCCCTTTCCGGTACAGTGGAAAATTGCAATTGCTGGTTTGTTGCTAATCTTGCTTTCTCCTTTTTACTATGGATATATTTTAAAAGGCTTTGTAGGTACCTGGCGATGGGTAAAAGATTGGGGGCAGGATCCAAATTATAGAACCTACGAAAGCTTCAATATTAAAATTCCAAAGAAATATACCATACACGGTATTGATGTATCCTATTATCAGGGCAAGATCAATTGGCAGAAAGTAAAAGAAATGAAAGAGGATGATGTGAGCATCCGTTTTGCGTTCATAAAAGCCACAGAAGGTATTTTGCAGGTAGATCCTTATTTTCAGCGAAACTGGAGAGAGGCTCCGAAAGCAGGGATTGTCTGTGGCGCATATCATTTTTTTAGGCCCAAACGGGATGGAAAAACCCAGGCAAAATTTTTTCTTCAAGTTGTTAATATAGAAAAAGGAGATCTGCCTCCGGTAGTAGATATTGAAACACTTGATGGTGTTTCGCCCTTGAGAATGAGGTTAGAACTTTCTGATTTCTTAACCTATGTGGAAATGAAAACGAAAGTGAGACCAATTATCTATACGGGTTTAAAGTTTTACGAAGATAACCTGGAAGGGAAACTAGATGAATATCCGCTTTGGATTGCACATTACTATCAACCAAAACTGCGATTAGATAAAAGTCGCTGGAAATTTTGGCAACATTCTGATAAAGCTAAAATTAACGGAATAGGCCATGTTGTAGATTTTAATGCATTCAATGGCGATAGTACGGCGCTGGCAAGTATGTTAGTTCATTAGTCATTTGTTCACTCGTTCATCGGCCATTTATTCAATGGTCATTATTTAATCGTATAAATAAGTCTTGACTATTTTTCTAATGAGCGAATCGCAGATGAACTTAGCTATTGCCTCCAGACTAATTTTCCTAATGAACCATTGACTAATGAACTATATCACCCAGCTTTCGCAGGTTTTTAGAAAATCTTCATCTGGTTGTGCGCCAATTCCGTAAGATTCAGGAACATCTAACAAGTAGCCATTGTAAGTCAAGCCATCAATCACTGGATCAACCAAATGGCCAAGTAGAGCCGTGTCTAAATCGAAAAACTCTACATTCGGACTGGCAAGTGCAAAATGAAGATTTGCGCTTAAGGCTATTCTGCTTTCAAGCATACTGCCAATCATACACTTCACACCTTTTTGAAGCGCTTCTTCATGAATTTTTTGCGCTTCGAGAATTCCTCCTGATTTAGAAAATTTTATATTTAAATATGTAGTAGACTGACTATTAATCAGTTTTCTGGCATCATGATGGTTATAACAGCTTTCATCAGCCATCAACTTTATTGGAGAATTTAGGTTTAGCTCAGGCAATTTATCGTCATACCAAGTTCGCATGGGCTGTTCGCAGAATTCAATGTTATATTTTTCCAATTCTCCGAGCGCAAATAAGGCATCATCAAAATTCCAACCTTGGTTTGCATCCAAACGAAGGGTCATTTCCGCTCCAACAGCTTCTCGAATATGTTTAACACGTTCAATATCATCATTAACTTTTTTGCCAAGCTTTATTTTTATAATTCTACAACCCTGACTTTTGTACTTTAGGGCAGTTTGAGCCATGCCTTCAGGAGTATCAATTCCTATCGTCATATCGGTTTCTATGGTTCGTTTCTGGCCACCCAAAAATTGGTATAAAGGTAGTTTGGCGTGCTTAGCTGAAATATCAAATAGTGCCATATCAAAAGCACTTTTAATGGTGCTGTTGTGATCAGCATACCCCAATAAATCATTCATCCTTTCCGGAATCTCGAGTGGATCTTTACCAATCCAGATTGAGGCAAAGTCTTTCGCCATTGCAATACAGGTATCCTGAGTTTCGCCCACAATCATCGGAAACGCAGAACATTCACCAATACCATGAATGCCGGCATCGGTATGAACCCTAATTAATACATTTTGAGCAAAATGCATGGTTCCTGTAGCAATTACAAAGGGTTCCATTGGAATACTAAAGCGGAATATTTCTGTATGGGTGATTTTCATGGTTTATAAATTATCTAATTCAAAACGTTGCCTGTCTTGTTCTATAATTGCTTTTAATTCTTCTTCTTTTGGTAAGTACAATAAATATTTGCTTGCAAATAATTGATTTTTATCATTAAGAACTGAATATTTTACGATGGTTTCGTCTTTCTCTGTGCATAACAATAAGCCAATTGTTGGGTTATCTCCATCATTTCTCTTTAAATCATCATACATTCTAACGTACATATCAATCTGCCCTATATCTTGATGGCTTAAACTTGTTGTTTTAAGGTCGATTATAACAAAGCATTTTAATATATAATTGTAAAAAACTAGATCTATAAAAAAGTCTGATGTATCTGTTACAATGTGTTTTGACGAGCCACAAATGCAAACCCCTTTCCAAATTCAAGTAAGAATTGTTGTAAATGATTGATAATTGCAGATTCTAAATCTCTTTCTGTGTTTTTAACATCTGGATTTAGACCAAGGAATTCAAATATATATGGATCTTTAATATAATCTTGAATATTAGGCTTTAGCTCGTTTTCTTTAGGTTGTGTTAAAGCTCTTTCAAATGATAACGAATTAATTTGTCGCTGTAATTCTCTACTATTCCAATTTGAAGTAATACTTTCATTAATATAGAAAGTCCTTTGTTCTTTTGAATCAAGTCTTGATAATAGGCGGTAATGTGTCCAGCTCAATTCGGTACGCAATGCGTACCAAATTGGAAATGCAGAATAAAAGGCTCGCATGTTATTTAGATTTCGTTCATCAAATCCTTTCCCAAACTCAAAAGTTAATTGTTTCGAAAGATTTTTTAATGTTTCTTTTCCATAATCAGCTCTTAATTTTCCTTGTTGCTCATCCTCAACAATCAGCTTTCCAATTTGCCAATAAGATTCAAGTAAAGCGGAGTTTGCTACTCGAAATATCCTCAAACGTGATTGAACAATAATCTCTTTTACTGCACTAAATAAATCCTTTTTGGCTATTTCCATCAATTGTTAAGATTTCCAACTAAAGTATAAAAACAAAAACTAAAACCGAACAGCTTTGTAGATAATTTATAGCTTTACGATTTCAATTTTTATAGATAGAAAATTCATGTCAAATTCACATTCAGAACCTAATAATCTAATTAGAGCTTCTTCGCCATATTTGCTTCAACATGCACACAATCCGGTAAACTGGTACGAATGGGGAACAGAAGCTTTAGAGAAGGCCAAGGCAGAAAACAAACTGATATTGGTTAGTATTGGTTATTCGGCCTGTCATTGGTGCCATGTTATGGAACGCGAAAGTTTCGAAAATTTTGAGGTGGCCGAAGTAATGAACAAACATTACATCTGTATTAAGGTAGACCGAGAAGAACGTCCAGACATCGATCAAATTTATATGTATGCCATTCAATTAATGACTGGAAGTGGTGGCTGGCCATTAAATTGTATTTGCTTACCAGATCAGAGACCAATTTACGGCGGAACCTATTTTAGAAAAAACGATTGGATTAACATTTTAGAGAATGTTGCCGAACTTTGGGCTAATGAACCGGAAAAAGCAATTCAATATGCAGAAAGGTTGACTTCCGGAATCCGCGATAGCGAAAAAATAATTCCCGTAGTTAAAACAGAAGACTATACACTTGAACATTTATCAGAAATTGTAGAACCTTGGAAACGCCACTTCGATATCAGTTTTGGTGGCTACAACCGTGCACCAAAATTTCCGTTGCCCAACAATTGGGTTTTTTTGTTGAGGTATGGATTTTTAAAAGATGATGAATCTGTTTTCACGCCAGTTTGCCAAACCTTGGAAGAAATGAGCAGAGGAGGAATTTATGATCAAATTGGTGGTGGTTTTGCTCGTTACTCGGTAGATGATAAATGGCACGTTCCACATTTTGAAAAAATGCTTTATGATAATGCACAGTTGATTAGTCTATACGCTGAAGCCTACCAATGCACTAAATTCGATTCTTTTAAACAAATCGTTGTAGAAACTATCGACTGGGTATTTAAAGAAATGACTTCTCCCAATGGTCTGTATTACTCCGCTTTGGATGCAGACAGTGAAGGCATTGAAGGTAAGTTTTATGTTTGGGATAAAAACGAATTTGACCAGATCTTAGGTGAAGATTCAGCTTTAATTGGCGAATATTATAATGTAACAGAAGATGGGAATTGGGAGGAGGAGCAAACGAATATCCTTAGAAAAACCTTAAACGATGATGATCTCATTTCCAAATACAATATTAATTTAGAAACCCTTTTTGATAAAGTAAAGGTTGCTAAAACAAAATTAATGGAGGTTAGGAGCAAAAGAATTCGTCCAGGGCTAGATGATAAATGCTTAACTGCTTGGAATGCCATGATGATTAAAGCATTGGTAGATGCAGGATCGGTGCTAAATCATAATGTTTACCTGGAAAAAGCTTCGGCTTCTGCCAGTTTTATTTTAAGCAATCTTAAAACTGAAAATGGAGGATTGTATCGAAATTACAAGAATGGAAAAGCCTCTATAACCGGCTTTTTGGATGATTATGCTTTTACGATTGAAGCACTGATCGCATTATATGAATCCGATTTTAATGAAGACTGGCTGAAAGAAGCAAAAGACCTTGCAGATTATGTTTTGACTAATTTTATTGATGAAGATGCTCCAATGTTTTTTTATACCTCTGAAGAGGGCGAAGAATTAATTGCCCGAAAGCATGAAATTATGGACAACGTAATTCCCGCTTCAAATTCTGTGATGGCACAAAATTTAAAAAAACTGGGACTATTTTATGATTTAGAGCATTATTCGGAAAAGGCATTAGAAATGCTGGCTTCTGTACAATCTAAAATTCAGAATTATGGCTCAGCCTATTCAAATTGGTCAATACAATTATTAAACGAAGTTTACGGGATAAATGAAATTGCAATAACGGGTTTAGAAATAGATCTAATTAAATTGGAGTTAAGTAATCATTACATTCCAAATAAAATTACATTAGGTGGAACAAAAAGTAACCTGCCTCTGTTAAAAGGTAAGCAAAGCAATGAAACAAAAGTTTATATTTGCCGAAATAAAGTATGCCAGTTGCCGGTTAAAACTGTTGAGGAAGCATTAGAGTATTTACAATAAAACAATTTAAATGAATATTTCACCAAACTCAGTAGTGGCATTAACTTATGAATTGCATACTACTAACGAAGAAGGACAACAAGTTTTTGTTGAGAAAGCTGATGAGCAAAATCCTCTAGTATTTTTATATGGCGTTGGCATGATGTTGCCTAAATTCGAAGAGCATTTAACGGGTTTAAAAACCGGCGATGAATACAGTTTTGAATTGTCTGCGGCAGATGGTTATGGAGAATTAGATCCGGGTGCATTTGCAGATTTACCAAAATCGATGTTTACAGAAGCTGGCGGTGAAGTTCCTGCTGTTGGTGATGTAATTCCATTACAAGATAACAACGGAAACCAATTTAGAGCTGGTGTTACTGCAGTTCACGACGAAACCGTGTCTGTAGATCTAAATCATCCAATGGCTGGTAAAAATTTATTGTTTAGCGGAACAATTTTAAATGTTCGCGAAGCTACTCAAGATGAATTAGCTCACGGTCACGCACATGGTGCCGATGGTCATTCAGGTCACTAGTTTTTACTAACGATTTCAGTTTAAACTGAACAAAATATAAAGGAGCTTGATGAAAATTAAGCTTCTTTTTTAGTCTTCAAAAACTTCTTCCAGATTTAAAATAAAGCCAGGCAAAATAGGAGTGGTAACTTCCTCGCCAATCGTCAAAAGTTTGTTCGGCTGGAATTTTCCCTGATTATCAAGGATATATTTAAAAAATGTTTTCTCCGAAGGGCTCACAATCCAATATTCCTTTACTCCGGCTTCTTCGTAAACCTCGTATTTGTTAATCAGCTCTTTTTTATTGTTTCCTGGAGATAAAATCTCAATAACGATATCCGGAGCACCAATGCAACCCCGTTTGTCTAATTTATTTTTATCGCAAACCACAACAATATCGGGCTGCACTACGGTAAATATTTCTTTATCATTTTGATCTTTTCGAGCTAAACGAACATCAAAAGGCGCAGTATAAACTTGGCACTGCTTTCCTTTTAAGGTATTGTAAATTGGTCCAAAAAGATTCGTTACAACTTTTTGATGAAGTCTGGCAGGTGCAGGATTCATTCTAAACAAATGGCCTTTAATAATTTCCAGACGTTCTTCAAATTCGAAGCGCATGTAATCTGCGTAACTATAAGTGCCAGAAAAATCAATTTCATTAACCGTTGTAATTGGCGGTAATTCTTCTTCTGTAGGATAAGGATTAACGTTTTTCATTGACCTCAAATTTCAATTAAATATAACAAATAGTATAGGAGATAAAAACTAACTTAGATTTAAATACAGAGTTTCGAAAAATGAACCTAATCATTAAAAAATGAAAAATTTAAAAAGAACATTTATCCTGTCCATTTTTATTTTAGTCCTTTCTTTAGCCGTAAAGGCTCAAACGGGTTTAAAAAATGGAGATGTAGCTCCTAATTTTATAGCAAAAGATAGTGAGGGGAAATCCATCAATCTAAAGCAATTGCTCAAGCAAAATAAAGCTGTAGTATTGTTTTTTTACCGAGGTCAATGGTGTCCGTATTGCAATAAACACATTAAGGATTTGCAGGACTCTTTGCAAAGTTTAAATGCAAAAGGGGCTTATGTAGTAGGCGTAACTCCAGAAACGAATGAATCCATTAGCAAAACCAAAGAAAAAACCAAGGCATCATTTTCTTTGGTTTCGGATAGGGGATACAAGATCATGAAAGATTACAGGGTAGATTTTGTTATGGAAGAAACCCTAGCCTCCAAATATAAAACCTATGGAATTGATGTTGCCAAAAATAATGGGGCTACCGATGCCGTTTTGCCAGTGCCCGCTACGTACATTATCGGTAAAGATGGAAAAATAAAATTTGTTCAGTTCGATACAGATTACAAGAAAAGAGCTTCGATTAAGCAAATTCTTGCCGTACTTTAAAAATCTACCTTTATTCTTAAACCGCCATTTGTCAAGTTTAAATTTTCTTTAGAGAAAGTTTTCATTGGCAATCTTAAAAACGGTTCAATGGCTAAGTTTTTCTTTGGTGATATCTTTTGTTTGTATCCCAAAGAAAAATTATAGAATCCTAAATACTTTTCTGGCGCAACTACCGATTCTGGCTGCGGTTCTGAAACCCTTTCGGTAACGAGCAGCATTTTTTGTTCAGAGTAACCCATTGGGTTTACTACAGTGGTATTTTGCGCCTGGTTGATAACATAATTGTTTTCCTGTTTATTGTTTAAAATGGCCAGTGCCGAAACCCCTATGCCGGTGTAAAACTTATCGCTGATGTTGTATTTTAGCTCTAAGGGAATATTTATACCACGAAGCTGGGCGTCAACCGATTCTAGGTTTTTGCTGTCTCTAGATAAACTTTGCGATGAAGCCTGACTATCCATCATTGCTGATGTGTTTGATGATGGATTGCTTGTAGAGCTAAGCGATGAATAGGAAATCCCTGAGCTAATTGATAACTTACTGGCAACATGGTAGGCCAATGAAAAGCCATAATTCATATTAACCTTATTATCGTTCCCCATTGCAGGTGCAACATAAACACCAGGCGACCATTTTGAATTTTTGGCCGTTTTGGACACAGGATTTAATTCATTTGCCTTACTATCATGCGCAAGAAGTTCCTCAAAAGAAGTTTTAGGTGTTATTTTTTTCTTCTCAACTATAATGCTAAAATTTCTATTTCCGTTTGTACTGATCAAAGTATTACCAGTTAGATGATTCTCTAATACATTATCATTTTTATTCTGTTCAAAAATGCCATCAGTATTTGAAACGGAAGTAAATTGATGATCAATAACTTTTTCAGCAATGCCATTTTTGATGGCATTGTATTTTTCAGTTTCTACAGGCTCAATATCTTTAAGAGCACTTTCTGTAGGAGAAACAGCAGTCAATGTTCTATTCTTCGTATTTTGGGTTGTGGGGTTATCTTTTTGGATGGGTGTATTATTCTCAGAACTAGGTTTTTCTTTGCTCAAAACAGGTTTATTTACAACTAAGTCTATTTTTGAACCGTTCTTATTTAGGCCGAAAAATATACCAGCGGTGATTAAAATTAAGGCAACGGCACTCCATAAAGGCCAGTAAGCAATTACCCGCCTTTTCTTTTTCTTCGGCTCAGAAAAACGTTCCCAAGCACCATCAGAATATAATTCCTCATGAGTATGGAGTTGCGTTACAATGTGCTCAATAATTTCCTTATCCATTTTTTTCATATGAATGAACCATGGTACTTAAATAAAGTGTGCGTAATTTATTTTTTGCTCTTGTTAAATAAACCCGGCTAGAACTTTCTGGAATGGTTAACATTTTCGAAATTTCATCGTGACTAAAACCTTCAACCTCATATAAATTAAATACCAATCGTTGTGTATCCGGTAAATGATTTAATAATTTCATGATATCGTTTACGTGAAGTTCGGAAACGATAGAAACTGGAGAAGCGGGATGTTCCTCTTCAGAAAGATCATCAACATAAAATTGAGCCTTAGAACTTCTTAATTTATCAATTGCAGTACGAGATGCAATCTGGGCAATCCACCCTTTAAAAGATCTTTGAAGCTCTTCGGTGTTTTGTGGCGATTTATATGTAGATATACCCTTAAAAATTTTTATAAAGCTATCATTTACAAGCTCTTCACTGTCTGATATGTTCTTGGTATATCTTAAAATAATTCCCATTAGGTAGCCATAAAATGATTTGTACATCATTTCCTTACAGCTATTGTCGTTTTTTACACAGCCTTTTAAAATTTCCTCAAAACTGAGTATTTTTTTGATCACCCCTAAAGGAATATTTGTTATTTAAGATTAATGCTCCAATTAATTACGAACAATTAATTCTTTACAAAATTAAAGAAAATAACATCGTCCGCCATTTGAATTAATAGGGACGATGTAAATTTTCATAGGTAGATATTTTATTTGTTGGTCATAACCGATAAACCAAACTTGGTGCTATCTGTTGTGCTGCTTAACCCTTTTGCCCAAATGGTATAAATTTTACCCTTCTCAATCTTAACAGCTGGCAATGTTGCTCTTACAGTTGTAGAACCGGTGTTTTTCACCTGGAAAGTATATGTATCTGATGGAGCAACAGATGTAAATGTTGTAAACTCTTTAAACGCTTTTGCCGTGAAAAGTGGTGCATCTGTACCTTGGATGGCTAAATCTAATGCCGGAGAACCTGGACTTAAATTAATAAAACGGATTTTAGCTTTATCTGTTTCAGGTGCTTTTAAATCATCCTCAACCACTAAAAGTTTGGTCGATTTTAGCGTATCTACAACAAAAACAGAATAAAAGGCACCACCTTTTAATGCTGATGTTGCCGTGGTAAGATATTTTAACGAATCTTTTTTTGCAACACCAATTAACCTTGTGCCCGGATAGGCCGCATAGTAGCCTAAATCTTTTGTGTAAGTAAAATTATTAATTTTTTGACCATCCAAAATAAAATCTAAAGCGCCAGTACCTGGAGATGCATGTACAAATCCAATTCCAGTTGCTTCGATAGGATCATCGTTAAAATCTTTTTTACAGGCAGATAGGGTTAAAGTTATAGCGAAGAGAGAGAGTGCAATTTTAGTGGTGATACCAAAGTAGTTTTTAGTTTTCATGTAGTTAAATCAATTTTATAAACAAAATTGGTTAATGGCCATTAACGCTTTTTTCTTCTAAAACGATTAACTTAATTAAAACGCTACAGCAAGCGGAATTTTTTTCATAAAAAAAGCCACATGGTAACATGTGGCTTTTAAAACTTTAAAATTTTTACTTAAGCATACATACTTTCACGAAGTTTTGCAACTTCATCACTATTAATGTATTCATCGTAAGTCATTAACTTATCAATGGTTCCCTTAGGTGTAATTTCGATAATACGATTTGCAACTGTTTCTGTTAACTGATGATCTCGTGAGGTAAACAAAATTGTGCCTTTAAAATCTTTCATTCCGTTGTTTAACGCCTCAATTGATTCTAAATCCAAGTGATTGGTCGGCTCATCAAACATCAATAAATTGGCCTGTTGCAGCATCATTCTCGAAAACATACAACGCATTTTTTCGCCTCCTGAAAGAACTTTTACGTTTTTCAAAACTTCCTCACCCGAAAACAGCATACGGCCTAAAAAGCTGCGTACAAATTGTTCATCAGCATCAGTTCCAGAATACTCACGTAACCAATCAACCAAGTTTTCATCCTTGCCAGCAAAATATTCAGAACTATCGTTCGGGATATCAGCTGTGCTTATGGTTACGCCCCATTTAAATTCGCCTTTATGATCTGTGTCTCTACCGGATAAAATATCGTAAAATGCTGCGGTAGCCAAACTGTTTTGAGATAAGACCGCTATTTTATCTCCCTTATTTACCATGAAGGTAACCTTGTCAAATAAAACACCATCGTTTCCAGATTTTCCCAGACCCTCAACTTGTAATATCTGATCGCCCGCCTCTCGGCCAGTATTGTTAAATATAATGGCCGGGTATTTTCTGCTCGAGGCTTTAATCTCTGTAATATCAATTTTATCCAAAGCTTTCTTACGAGAAGTTGCCTGTTTCGATTTAGACGCATTTGCGCTAAAACGACGGATAAATTCCTGTAGCTCTTTAACTTTATCCTCCGTTTTTTTATTCTGATCGCTACGTTGTTTTAATGCCAGTTGACTAGATTCGTACCAGAAAGTATAGTTACCGGTGTAAATACTCATTTTGCTGAAATCGATATCAACTATGTGTGTGCAAACGGCATCTAAAAAGTGTCTATCGTGAGATACAACCAATACAATGCTTTGATAATCAGCTAAGAAATTTTCTAACCAGGCAATGGTTTCAATGTCCAAATCGTTGGTAGGCTCATCCAAAAGCAAGATATCTGGGTTGCCAAATAATGCTTGTGCCAGCAATACACGTACTTTTTGAGTGTTATCGAGTTCTTTTAGTAATTTATAATGATTTTCTTCGGTAATGCCTAAGTTGCTCAACATTGTAGCCGCGTTGCTTTCCATGTTCCAACCATCTTTTTCTGCAAAGATATTTTCCAATTCGCCAGCGCGTTCGCCGTCTTTTTCAGTAAAATCTTCTTTCATGTAGATGGCATCTTTCTCTTTCATGATGGCATAAAGTTCTTTATGTCCCATCATTACGGTTTCTAGCACCGTAAATTCATCAAATTCGTAATGGTTTTGCTTTAAAACCGCCATACGTTCGCCCGGTGTAAAAGCAACACTTCCAGAAGTTTGGCTTACTTCTCCCGATAAAATTTTAAGAAAAGTAGACTTACCTGCGCCATTGGCACCAATTACACCATAGCAATTGCCCTGGTTAAATTTTAGGTTAACATCTTCAAATAAAGTGCGTTTGCCGTATCGTAATGATAAATTAGAAACTGAAATCATGCTGTAAATAAATAAGCCGCAAAGATAGGGAAAAAGGTTGAGGGTAAAAAGGCAGAACTGAAATGGTTTGAGCATAATTATTTGGAAATGAGCGTTAGCGTTTCATCGCAAATCCAGCCCCATGCCTAAGGCATCTCTTTGGGACTTTCGCTACTGCCGAAGAAAAATCAGCATTCGTTCAATTGGGTTTACTTAATAGTGAGCTGTGCTTTTAGCATATTAAAGAACAAAGCTTGGTTTGGCTAGAGCCTTTTGCAATTTTTTATCTTTCCATTGGTTGAAACCAACGGCAATGAGTAGCAATAAACCAAATGTTCTGAAAAAAAATATGTATGTAGCTTAGTGCTTGCGCATTTCATTGCCTTCTGCTTCAGCAGATGGATAAAAAAGCTATTTTTGATTCATGCAATCCTTATTCGATAACATAAAAACAACCCTCAGCAAAAATAAAGTAGAGAAACTGGCATCTATTGCATCTGATCAAACTTTTTCTGTAAAAGATCTAATCGATTTAAGTTTTTATAAAGATGTACAAATCGGATTTAGGGCAGCGTGGATTTTGGAGAATGTTTACTCTAATCACCAAGAAAGATTTTTGCCATACACAGCTTATTTTTTAGAAAAATTTCCCTTGCAAAATAATACATCTGCTTTAAGGCATTTTGTTAAAATTCTTGCCTTTATGACCAATAAAAAGTCATCTGCAGAGATAATAAAAACATTGACGGAATACAATACAGAAAAAATAGTCGATGTGGTATTTGCTTGGCTAATCGACGAAAAAATTCCAGTTGCTGTAAAATCTCATTGCTTAAATATCCTGGCCAATTTATCTGCAAAGCACAATTGGATTATTGAAGAACTCATTCAGACTATGAACTTTCTCGTTGATAAAGAAAGTATAGCCTTCTTTGCAAAGGTTAAGCAAATCAGAAAGCAATTAAAGATTTAATATTTTCAAGACATTAAAACGTCAAATGTTCTATTAGTTGCTTCCTAAGCCCTATACCTTAAACCTTTTGCCTTATCTTTACCACATGAGTACAGCTTACGAAAACCTAGTTAAAATTATAAAAGAACGACGCAGTATTTTTCCTGCCAGTTATATAAAGAAAGAAATCCCTGTTGAAGTAATCAATCAGATTTTAGAAACTGCAAATTATGCCCCTACACATAAGTTAACCCAGCCTTGGCGCTTCGTGGTTATTAGGAAGACGGGTTTGGCAAGGCTCGGAGTAGAACTCGGCAGATTATATAAAGCGTTAGTTACCCCACAGCAATTCTTGCAGAAAAAGTACGATAGTTTTGCAGAAAAGACAAATCAGGCCGATTGTATTATTGCCATTAATATACAGTTAAGCGGTAAAATTCCTGAATGGGAAGAATTGGCTGCAGTTTCCTGCGCTGTTCAGAATATGGCTTTAACGGCAGAAAGTTTAAAAGTAGGTGCTTATTGGAGTTCGCCTCCTTTAATTGATGATCTTGGAGATTTTTTAAAACTTAGCGCAAATGAAAAATGTATTGGCTTATTTTATATGGGCTATCATAACGAAAAACCCTGGGAACCAAATCGTACTTCGATAGAAGAAAAAGTGAGGTGGATTGAGGAATAGTGGGTTACATTGTTATAGTCATCTCGACTGTAGCGCAATGAAACGAGAGACATGTGAATAAGCAACCCATTAACCAATTTGCAAAGATTTCTCAAATTGTTCGAAAAGGATGATTTTGCTTAGAATTTTGAGGTTTCATATCATATTTCACTTAAACGATGCTTAACCCTTTGGATAATTATTTCGAGCAAAAAGATGAACCGATGAAAAGCTGTCTGCAACATTTAAGATCGGTTTTATTGGGTTATACTGATGTAACCGAGCACTGGAAATATGGAATGCCTTTTTATTATTTTAAAGGAAAAATGTTCTGTTATCTTTGGATTCACAAAAAACTGCTTCAGCCATATATTGGTTTGGTAGATGGAAACAAAATAGATGACGAAGATTTGTTGCAAGAAAAAAGAGCCAGAATGAAAATTTTAATCGTTGATCATCTCGAAGATATTCCAAAAGATAAAATCGAATCCATTTTGAATCAAGCCTTTGCATTGCGTAATTAAATTCCTAACCATTAAAATTTTTCTTCATCATACATGTCTACTCTTAAATCCTCATTATATCAGCTTTGCTTAACCTTTATCGAAAATAGGATAGAGAATATTGAATATTCTTTGCAACAGGCAAGGCAGGCATCAAATGATGATACAAAAAGCAGTGCTGGAGATAAATACGAAACCACCCGAGAAATGATGCAACAAGAGATGGATCGTAATGGTAAGCTTCTGTATGAAGCTGGTCAGCAGAAAATAGCCTTACAGCAAGTTGAGCATGTAGAACCTAGCAAAATGGTTAAAAACGGAAGTTTGGTTTTGACTACAGAAGGGAATTTTTACATCAGTATTAGTGCGGGTGAACTTAAATACGATGGAAAGATATTTTTTGCTGTTTCCCAAGCATCGCCAATAGGGAAACTATTTATCGGTAAAAAAGTTAAGGAAGAATTGAATTTTAATAGCAAGAAATATCTAATTAGAAAAATACTGTAACCTAATCGCCATGGTTCGTGTCTCCACGAACCATTAATAAAATCTCCTTACTTTAGCCCAATTCTTGTTGAAAATGCAGGAACCAAATAAGGTTTCAGTTCGGCAAATGGAATGTAAACTATTATTTGTCCTTGTGCATAACTCGCCACTTCGTATGGGTTATACAAAAAAGCCAGTCCGTTATCGTTAAAATAAAAGTTATTGTTGGGCTTTATATAATCATCAAAAAGAACAGTGGTTAATTGCTGTTCTGGTTTAACATTATACTGTTTACGAAGATTCTTTTCTAAAAGCTTTCCTAAAATTACAGTATCTACTTTAACAACATCACTAAGTACCAGTTTCTTTTGGGTTTTGGTATCTAAGCAGTGAAAAATACTTGCATAATTTCCATGCGCACCGCCACTGTAATCGTCATCCATCTGCTCTACAATTACAAAATCTTTATCGTTATAAACAATACTTTGATTACTGTGATTGCTGTAGTTTAAAAATGCATCATTTGCATCTCCATCTTTTGCGTAATCTAAAACTGAGTTTTTGTAATCTGCAAAGTATGCTGTTGCCAAATTTTTATATCCTGTATTCCAATCATTTTGATTAGCCTTTAATCCCATCAGTTTTTTAAGTTCTTGGTTTAACCAAGTGTCAGCTGTTGATTTTCCCGTAGCTGTTAAGCCATTAAAACTGATATCTGCCTGGGGCGATTTTGCCTTATTCGGAAAAGCCTTAACAGAATCTGCATAAGTAGAGATTGAAAAAGCATAACTACCTGCGGGGTATTTTTCAGTCAATTCAATATCAAATGTTTTATCTTTTTTACCGCTAGTCCATTTGCCTTTAAAACCATTGCCAGTCCACTTAAGCGCTAACGTATTTGATTTTGCATTTTCATCGAAATAATATTCAGAAAAGTTATTTTCGTTCAAAACAATGCTATCTTTTCCAATAAGCGTATCTATCGATAAATTTAGCCATGAGCCGTTATAATAATAATTTCCAGAATAATCACTTCCGGTTTTTTTTAAGTTCATAACAACATGCTTGCCGGCTACATCACCCTCCAGTCGCTTATAAAAATTCTCTGGCAAATCTGCTGTTACAGTTTTGGTACTATCGAGTGTTGCTGAGGTGGTGTTCTCGCTTTTATTGCGATTACAGGCTGTTAGAGCTAAAAATCCGAAGGCACTATATAAAATAAGTTTTTTCATGGTTGGCTAATGTATACTTATTAAATAAATTTAGGCGCTTATTGTTTTGGTTTATTAAAGCTTTTGTTAATGCTGTAGTACAGATTCCTTGCTGTATATCTTCCGGGATCTATAATTCTTCTAATGGTGTAAAGTGGAAATTGATCATCCCTTTTGGTCGATAAAATAAAGGCGGCCTTAAAGCCATGTTCTTTTAATTTATGCAGGGTAGATGCTTTGTAAACGCCATAAGGAAACGCAAAATATTCTACCTTTTTCCCAGTTATTTTTTCGAGTTTTTTAGTGGGTTCATCAACTTGGGTTATCCAATCTTCATCTGTAAACTGAGCAAAGTTTTTATGATCGTAAGTATGGCTGGCTATTGTATTACCCTCATCAGATAACTGCTTAATCTGCTCTGCACTCATATAGCCAATTCTACCTTTTTTGCCTATAGATACCGTCATGATAAAATAAACGCCTTTAAAACCATATTTCTTTAAGGTTGATGCACCCGTAGTAAACTGATCCAGATCAGTATCATCAAAAGAGATCATGATGGGTTTTGTAGGTAGCTTGGCTCCGTATACCAAATAGTTGTAAAGATCATCAGGCTGGATGGTATGGTAACCGCTATCTGCAAGCATTTTGATGTGTTCCTTGAATTTATCGGGCGCAATAATATCATCATGCGCTCTTTTGCTATCACTAGCTAAATTATTTCGAATCTGGTGGTAGCATAAAACAGGAACTTCCTTTCTGCCCAATATGGTTTTGGTATCTGCTGGTTTAGTATAGATAGAATCTTTCTCTTCTTTTGTGTTAGTATTTTGTACAGAAGCGACTTTCTCTTGGGCAGATTTGGAATGACAGGATGTTAAAAGTAGGGGGATGATAACGGCAAAATATACAAGTCGTTTCATATTAAGGGGAATAAACCGCAGACTTTAAGCCTGCGGTTGTAATTTATTTTAAAAGCTGTTTTTAATGCTATTGCTCAATGTTTTTGGGCTCCAGTAACCACTGGCAATAATTCTGCGGATGGTAAATAATGGGTCTTTCTCATCACGTTTGGTTGACAATTGATAAGCCATTAAGAAACCACGTTTTTTCAATTCCGGAATGCCCTCAGCGTTCCACAAACCAAATGGATAAGCAAACTCCGTCATTTTTTTGCCTGTTATTTCTTCAAGCTTTTTGGTTGGTTTATCCAATTGCTCTTCCCAGTCTTTGCCTGCATATTTTTTAAAGTTTTTATGATCGTAAGTATGGCTTCCGATTACGTTTCCTTCATCAGAAAGTTGTTTAATCTGTTCCTTGGTCATGTAATCTACAAACTTTCCCTTTCTTCCGATAGAAACTGTCATAATGAAATAAACAGCCTTGTAGCCCAGTTTATCTAAGGTTGGCCTAACAACTGTGAACTGATCCATGTCGGTATCATCAAAAGTTAGCATGATGGGCTTACTCGGTAATTGAGCACCAGTGTTTAAATAGGCATACAGTTGGTTCGGCAAAATGGTGTGGTAACCGCTATCGGCCAACATTTTCATCTGATCTTTAAAATTCTGAATCTCAACAATATAATCCTTGCCCACCTTGCCATCGGTAGGTTTCCAGTTTCTTACCTGGTGATAGCATAAAATTGGCACCTGTTTTCTGGCTAAAATGGTTTTGGCATCAGCAACTTTAATTTTAGATATATCAACCGGAGTTGCTGTATTTTCTGTTGTTTTAGCTGTAGCCTCAGTAGAATCTTTACTGGTGCCGGTTTCGGTTTGCGATTTGGATTGACAGCTGGCAAATAAAATTAATCCTGCTGAAAGTATGCTCAAAAATTTAAATTTCATATAAATGTATTTGTTACAAAACTATAAAATCCGTTAATAATTATTCACTAAATAAAAATCTGTTGATAATTATTTAATCTTTGATAAATTGATTCAAACTATCGCTTTTATTACAATTTTTAGGGGCTTAATCATCTTTAATTAAATATTTTAGCAGGCTCAAATCGCATATTAATGAAGAAGTTTTACAAACTATTATGCTGCGCCGAGTTGTTATCCCTTACAGCTCTAGCGCAGACCAAAACCTTTACCTTAACAGAAAATATTCAGTCGGCGCCAAAGGCCAATTATCAGCTGGCATCCAGGTTTTCTCCAAATAAATTAAAGAAGATGGTGTATTCTACTGCTGTAGATCCACATTGGTTAAAAATGAGCAATCGGTTTTGGTATAACTTCGAAAGCCCAAAAGGTAAATTCTGGTATCTGGTAGATCCGGTGGCCAAAAGCAAAAAACTGATGTTCGATAATGCCAGGATTGCGGCAGATATTACCCTAATTGTTCGCGATCCTTTTGATGCAGAACATCTTCCCTTAGAAAACCTAAAGTTTTCTCCAGATGAAAAAAGTATTTCTTTCGAGATAAAAAGTTCTATAGATGAATTGAAGAAAGACAGGAAAGATAAAAAAGCTGCCGATTCTATGCAGAAAAAAATCTATTCCTTTAAATATGAACTGGCAACGGCCAAACTAACCGAGGTGCCTAATTTCAGTAAGCCAAAACCTAAGCCAACATGGGGTTCGGTAGCGCCAGATTCTTCGGCAATTATCTTCTCCCGCAATTACAATTTGTATTGGATGGATAAAAGCAATTACCTGAAAGCCGTTAAAAATGAAGATGATAGCACCATTGTAGAGCATCAGCTTACAAAAGATGGTGTAAAGTTCTACTCTTATGGAAGTGATGGCGATGGAGAAAATAATGTGGAGAACGAAAAAAACAATAAAAAAAGGAGAGGCGCTTACGTATTGTGGTCGCCAAATGCTAAATATTTTGTACTAGATCGTACCGATTCGCGTAAAGTTAAAGACCTTTGGGTTATCAACAGCGTTACCCCGGGTCGCCCAACATTAGAAACCTATAAATATCAAATGCCGGGCGAAGCAGAAGCCCCACAGGATGAAGTTTTACTTTTCGATTTTCCTGCAAAAACCTTCAAAAAATTAAATGTATCTGCCTTTAAAGATCAAAGCATTTCGGTTTGGAGTAAACCAAACTTGGCCAAAGATCGTGACAACGAATTCCGCCCTTCGGTTTGGTTGGGTAACGACAACAAATTCTACTTTTCGCGTACCAGCAGAGATTTAAAACGCATTGATATTTGTACGGTAGACATCAATACAAATGCCGTTAAACCATTAATTGATGAACGCTTTAATACCTACGTAGAAGTAAACAGACCAGGTTTGGTTAACGACGGTAATGAATTGATTCATTGGAGCGAACGCGATGGTTGGGCACATTTTTATCTTTTCGATGCGAACGGTAAACTTAAAAACCAAATTACCAAAGGATCGTTTCACTGCGAAAGTATCGTAAATATTGATGAGAAAAATCGGGTGTTGTATTTTACGGCAAATGGAAGAGAAGGCAAAGAAGATCCATATTACCTTCACTTATACAGCATAAACTTCGATGGTTCGAATATGAAATTGCTTAATGCAGGCGACTTCGACCATTCATCGAGCATGAACGATAACAATACTTTCTTTGTTGATAATTATTCGCGAGTAAATACGGCTCCAAAATCTACCCTTTACAACAAAGCCGGATTAAAGGTAATGGATTTGGAAACTACTGATCTTTCCTTACTTATGAATGCAGGTTATAAATTCCCTGAGCCTTTCAAAGTAAAAGCAGACGATGGCATTACCGATTTATATGGAGTGATGTACAAGCCTTTTGATTTTGATCCGAACAAGAAATATCCAATTATTGAGTACGTATATCCCGGGCCACAAACCGAAGCGGTAAACAAGGCTTTTAGTAAAAGTATGGATCGTACCGAGCGTTTAGCGCAATTTGGCTACATCGTTATAACGGTAGGAAACCGTGGAGGCAATCCTTCCCGTTCTAAATGGTACCATACCTTTGGTTACGGCAATTTACGCGATTATGGCTTGGCCGATAAGAAAACGGCAATAGAACAGCTTGCTGCAAAATACCCGTTTATCGATGATCAAAAAGTAGGTATTACAGGCCACTCTGGTGGAGGTTTTATGTCTACCGCTGCAATGCTTGTCTATCCAGATTTCTTTAAGGCTGCAGTAAGCAATTCTGGTAACCACGACAACAGCATTTACAACCGTTGGTGGAGCGAAAAACACCATGGCGTTAAGGAAATTATTTCGGCCAAAGGCGATACAACCTTTAAATATAACATCGAAAAAAATCCAGATTTGGCCAAAAACCTGAAGGGTCATTTGTTATTAATGACGGGCGATGTAGATAACAACGTGCATCCAGCCAATACCATCCGTGTTGCCAATGCGCTGATCAAGGCCGGCAAAAGATTCGATATGCTTATCGTTCCAGGTCAGCGCCATGCCTACGGTGATTTAACCGAATACGCTTTTTGGAAACTGGCCGATCATTTTAACAAATACTTAATCGGCGATTTCTCCGATCCAAGCGAAGTCGATTTGGTAGAAATGGACCGCGATATAGAACAGAACGGAAAACAATAGTTTAAGATCACGATCTAAAAAAAAATGGCCTGCATGATGCGGGCCATTTTTGTTTTAATAACTAGTTCGTCATTGCGAAGCTAATTTTTCATTAGCTGTGGCAATCTTCTAGACCAGAACTAAATCTTGAATCAATTTTGCAGGTTTTAGGCATTTCGTATCCCCTTCTGGAGGGGGCGGGGAGGTTTTTGTACTATTTTTCACCTTGCCGTCTTTCCCGCGCAGGCGGGAATCTTAAAGCAATTAGTAAGCAAGCTAAACGCATTACGATTCCCAGTCAAGCTGGGAATGATGAAGCGCCGAGACAGCGATCGCCTAAACTTTTTAGACACCTTGTATGCCCCTCTGGAGGGGCAGGGGGAGGTTTTTATACTATTTTACACCTTGCCGTCTTTCCCGCGCAGGCGGGAATCTTAATGCAATGGTAAGCAAGCTAAACGCATTACGATTCCCAGTTAAGCTGGGAATGACGAAGCGCCGAGAACAGCGATCGCCTAAACTCTTAGGAGTTGTCGAGCAGACGGATGTTTTTTATTTTCGATTATAAAGTGGTCTTCGAAAAGCTCAGACTGATAGCGATTCCCTTAAAATAATGGTATTAGGAGCAAGGGGGAGGTTTTTGTACTATTTTACACCTTGCCGTCTTTCCCGCGCAGGCGGGAAACTTAAAGCAATAGTAAGCAAGCTATACGCATTACGATTCCCAGTCAAGCTGGGAATGACGATGCGCCGAGAACAGCAATCGCCTAAACTCTTAGGACTTGTCGAAAGACGGATGTTTTTTATTTTCGATTTTAAAGTGGTCTTCGACAAGCTCAGACTGACAGCGATTTCCTTAAAATAAGGATATTAGGAGCAAGGGAGAGGTTTATAAATAATCATTACGTTATAAAACCAATTTCATCATAAGATCCTGTTGCACTTCATTGCCAATTGTAAAAGAGTGTCTATCAAATTCAACAAAACCGTTTTTTGTATAAAAACTTATCGCCCTTGGGTTTTCTTCCCAAACCCCTAACCATACAAATTCTGCATTCGCCTGTTTTGCAATTTGTATGGCCTTATTAAAAAGCTGTTGAGCAACCTTTTTTCCATGAAACGCTTTTAGCACATACACTCTTTCAATTTCCATCGCATTATCCTGTGGCTCGGTTTGCGCATCACCAAAGTTTATTTTTAGGTAACCGATAATCTTGTGCTCAAATATTGCGAAGTAAAAGGCTGAGTTTTCATCATTAAGTTCCGAAGTCAGTTTCTCCAAAGAAAAAGCTTTGCTTAAATAATCTGCTAGGTTTTCCTCCGAATTTTCGTTTGAAAAAGTAACCGAGAAAGTTTGTTCCGCAATGCCTTGTAACTTTTCAATATCACTTAGGGTCACTTTAGTTATTTCGATATTTTGCATTTTATAATTTCTTTACAGAAACAATTTTTAATCCTCTATGGCTTCAATTCCCTGTTGTTTAAGCTTTTCAAGATGATCTTTCATTACCTTAAGTTGCTCTTCCGAATGTCCCTGCCAATCGCTTACCTCACCGATTACCCTAAGCGGATATAAAGAACGGTAAGACTTTGTTGGGTTTCCAGGGAATTTTTTATCCGTTAAATTGGGATCATTCTCATAAGCGCCTGTAGGCTCTACAATATAAATTCTTCCAGCACTTTCTCCAAAGGCAAGTTCAGCACCCCAGGTTGCGGCCTCCAACGTAGCGGTTAAATAAATATACTTGGCCTTATTTCTCTGTCCATAATTCGAATTAAAACCAGGTGCAATTAAATCTCCAGGTTTTAAATCGGCCTTGGTACCATGATAAAAAGGTTCTGTAACTGTGTTGTTTTCGATTGAATTATCCATTGATTAAGTTTTTATAAGCGATTTTTCTCGCACCAATCATACCAAATTATGTTTAATGGGGTTAGAAGTTATGTGCCGTTTTTCTTTTCTTCCATATACTTATCCTTAAATAAAGTATTTGGTTTTAAATAGACAAAGTTGGTTTGGAAATCAAGAAATACGTTAAATCTTTTCAAAACCTCGTTGCCTAAAATGTGGACGTCCTGATCTTTTAAAGGCTTATTTGCATTTGTTATCTGCACAGGAACATTCCTTAGGCTGTACTTCCCAATCTTTAATGTTTTTAAGTTCGAAGTAATTACAGGGATTTCATTTCCCTGAGCACCGTGCATGATTACCTTTTTAATAACTTCCATATTTTCCACAGGAAACTTGCCTGCTTTTAATAAATCACTGCTCAACATCGCAGTTCTCTGGTAACCGGTATCAAACAGAAAAAGGTTTTTATTCGCTATACCGCTTTGTTTAATTTCACTTTCAATAAAGAAAAGATCTTTAAAAAATTCTATTTTAAGTTTTGCGAATTTATCATCCGAAGCTACCTCATTGGGCAACGCAGCATGAACAATCATCAGTTTTTTATCAAAGTTGAGCTCTACAACCTTAT
>Ga0160460_100118_pt1 | contig 101872 bp, 72 predicted proteins | sample HID1973M_E6MG_FD_108238 | JGI IMG/M metagenome (GOLD analysis project Ga0160460, IMG submission 108238) | Enriched mosquito-associated microbial communities from UW Madison campus, WI, USA - HID1973M_E6 MG | ecosystem: Host-associated > Arthropoda: Insects > Digestive system > Unclassified ... | reverse complement strand
CTAAACCAGCTTTAACAACCTGATCTACCGCTTCGTAAGTTAAGGTTCCTGATTTTGAAACCACACCTACATTACCTTTTTTGAAAATAAAACCTGGCATGATACCAATTTTAGCCTCATCAGCGGTAATAATACCCGGGCAGTTAGGGCCAATCAAAGTAACATCACGGTCTGAAATATATTCTTTAACCTGAATCATATCCTTCGTCGGGATACCCTCAGTAATACAAACAATAACTTTAATGCCACCTTCGGCAGCTTCCATAATCGCATCAGCAGCAAAAGCAGGCGGAACGAAAATGATAGATACATTTGCTCCCGTTTTATCAACGGCATCTTTAACAGTATTAAAAACAGGCTTATCTAAATGCAATTGCCCACCTTTGCCAGGCGTTACACCACCAACTACGTTTGTACCATAGGCCAGCATTTGCTCAGCGTGGTAAGTTCCTTCGTTTCCGGTAAAACCCTGAACGATAACCTTAGAATCTTTATTTACTAAAACGCTCATGTATCAATTTTTTTTTGTGCAAAGCTAATATTATTGCAGTGGATTTCAAATCTAAAAACATATTATTTGCCCGCTTTTTTCAGGAAAATGTAAGGAATTGCATTATGGCGCATTCAGCCCTGCTCTCCACTTTACTTCGTTACACTACGTGCCCGTTCCGATCAGGTTTATTTAACAAAAGTTCCTCGCTTTTGGCAGCACAAAGCAAAACCCTTAAATTTACTTTTAAAGCAGAACAATCAAAGCTGAAAACCAATAATAGAATCCCAATGATAAAGAAAATCATTCCTTTGGCAGTTGTTATATTTTCGCTTGCCTTAATGCTCAAGCACAAAGTATCGATACGGCAAAATATATAATCCAAAACGATATTGAAGTTGCAAAGGAAGAACCTGGCACACATGCTGGAGGCGGAAAAACTGTTGGCTTTAACTTCTTTGGAGAGGCCAAGGGTTTGAAAACGGCTTTTAGAAAAAGAATATTGAAACCAGGCTCCTCAATAGGTTATCATCTGCAAAAAGAGGATGAGATATATTACATAATCAGTGGGAATGGAAAAATGCAGATGAACGGCAAAATTTTCTCTGTAAAACCTGGTGATGCCATTTTAACCCGTCGGGGAAGTTCGCATGGTATTGCACCAAATGCAGATCATGATCTGGTTATTTTAATTGTTTACGAGAAGAAATAAATGTGAGCTCAGCCAGCGAAACAGAACAAAAAAAGCCAGATCAACATTTAACAGTTAATCTGGCTTAGCTTATATTCTTAAAACTAAATACTTTTTGCTTCTGGCTTAGGAATTTCTTTTTTCGGTTCGGTCTTCCATCCTTTTGCCCATTCGGCCTGTGCCGCCTCATCATGGAAAGTCCATGCTACAAAACGACTTATTTTTTGTCCTTGCGACATTTGAACAGTTGTAACTTCGAAGGCATTTGCTTTAACCAAAGTGCTATAAATGCTTTTCAAATTGGCACTTTTAGAAACCAGTGAGGTAAACCACAAAACCTGATTTTTAATTTGCTCGCTTTGGATAATCATCTGTTCAACAAAAGCACGTTCACCACCCGGACACCAAAGCTCTGCTTTGTTTCCACCGAAGTTTAAAACATGTTTCACTTCTTTTTCATTTCCACCCAAGTTACGCCATTTTTGGCGAGTTCCTTGTTCTGCTTCTTTTAAAGAAGAGTGAAATGGCGGATTGCAAACTACTGCATCGAAGCGTTCTGTACGACCAACAATCCCCCTAAAAATACCCATTTTCGAAGATTGCTGGCGAATTTCTACCGCACCTTGAAGTGGTTTATTGGCATCAATAATTCTTTTTGCTGATTCTACGGAAAGAGGATCGATCTCAGAACCTACAAAACTCCAGCCATACTCCTGATGGCCAATTATAGGATAAATACAGTTTGATCCAACACCAACATCCAATACGTTTACATTTGCTCCTTTTGGAATTTTTCCCTTATTGCTTGAGCCCAAAAGATCGGCAACATAGTGGATATAGTCTGCACGTCCTGGTATAGGTGGACAAAGATAATCTTTTGGTATATCCCACTGTGAAATGTTATAAAAGTACTTTAATAATGCTTTGTTTAACGCCTTAACAGCGCTTTGATCAGCAAAATCGATAGAATCATCATTGTGTTCGTTCTTAAAAACGAAACGTTTGAGTTCTTTTGAAGTTGCAATAAGTTGTTTGAAATTGTAACGCGAACGATGTTTGTTGCGTGGGTGTAACTCGCTTTTTTCTTTGCGGTTATTCTGTTCTTCTTGAGCCAATGTGATCTGGTTTAATTAAACAAGCTGTGTGCATGTTTCTAACGCAAAGGTAGGCAAAAGAGTTGGGTTGTGCATTATTGGTCATTGGTCATTAGTCAATGGTTTAGAATTTGTTGCGTAAAGTTTAATACGTCTAAATTTTATACTGACACCATGGTTAGTGTCTAACGCCATGGTTCGTGTCCTATCCTAGTCTTAGCGTCTTGCTAAGACTTAAAAAACGAATCTATTGTGAGTCGTAGCGAGACGCTACAACTAGAGAGCGGCATCCAGACAGGCAACTAACAACCATTCTAGTCTTAGCGTCTCGCTAAGACTTAAAAAAGATGAAAATTTCTTTGAGTCATTGAAACCACTAACGCCATGGTTCGTGTCTCCACGAACCACTCAAAACTAATTTCGGTTCGTGGAGACACGAACCGTGGCCGAGGATCAAAATTACCATTTAACCATCTTCATTTTTCTCAATCCTAGCGGGTTGAATCGCTTTTAAATACTTCGCTTCATCAAATTGGTTTTCACTTTTGGCAATTACAATTGTTGCTACACCATTTCCAATTACGTTGGTTATCGCCCTGGCCTCGCTCATAAAACGATCTACTCCGATTAAAATCGAAATGTGTTCTATCGGCATAATTTTTAATGCCGTAAGTGTTGAAACCAAAACAATAAACCCGCTTCCAGTTACTCCAGCAGCACCTTTAGAGGTAACCATCAAAATGGCTAAAATAGTTAGTTGTTGTCCAATAGACAAATCGACATGGAATACCTGACAGAGAAAAATCACAGCCATGGCTAAATAAATTGCAGTTCCATCGAGATTAAAGGAATACCCTGTTGGGATTACCAAACCAACTACAGATTTATCGCAACCAATTGCTTCCATTTTTTGCATCATACTAGGCAAGGCCGATTCTGACGAGGATGTTCCCAATACAATTAAAATTTCTTGACGGATATATTTAAGGTATTGCCAAAGACTAAATTTATAGTACCTGCAAATTCCATTTAAAATCACAAAAATGAAAAGAATACAGGTTAAGTAAACCGATCCCATTAATTTTGCCATTCCGATTATACTTTGCAGTCCATGTGTACCAATGCTAAAAGCCATTCCGCCGAAAGCACCAATTGGAGCTAAGCGCATCACCACTTTCATGATTTTGAAAAGCACCTTAGAAATTTTATCAAAAGCATTTAAAACTGAGGTTCCCTCGCCACCCAATTTGTTTAAGCCATAGCCAAACAGAATTGCAAAAAACAAAATCTGCAAAATATTTCCTTCGGCAAACGATGCGATTACATTGTGCGGAATAATGTGAAGAAAGAATTCAGCCCAATTCATATCTTTAGCCTGTTCTGCATAGCCGGCTATTTTTGTGGCATCACCGGTTTTGGCAACCATGCCCACCCCTGGCTTTAAAATATTTGCAACCAGTAAGCCAATAGCAATGGCAACCGTACTTACAATTTCGAAGTACAAAAGTGCCTTCCCACCAACGCGACCAACCTTTTTCATATCGCCCATGTGTGCAATACCCAATACAATTGTAAAAAAGATTATGGGCGCAATTAACATACTTATCATGTTAATGAAGCCTTGGCTAATTAATTTTGCAGTTGGAGCAAAACCAGGAAAATATGCGCCAACTAATATGCCTACCGTAATGGCAACAAGGACTTGAAATGTTAAATTGGATAGAATTGATTTCATTAATCGATTTTGAAGAATGAAATATAGATTAATTTTTCCTTTTTGGTTTTAAAAGTTGCTAAACAAAATAACAATCTCATAAAGTTTGATAAAAATCAAACCACATTTGTATCAATTTTAGTTAAATATATTTTTATCTTACAGTAATTCATATATTTAGCCAGCCTAAACAAAACAACCAAACCTTAATGTCTATTTATAACCTATCAGCAGAGAAGATATTGCTGCAAAAAATTGCCAATGGCGATGAATTTGCATTTAAGCATGTTTTTGAGCTCTATAAAAATAGGGTTTATAGTTTCGTTGTAAAGTTTGTTCATTCAAAAGCCGATGCTGAAGAGATTGTTCAGGATACTTTCTTTACGATTTGGCAAAAGAGAGAAATGCTACCTAATATTGAACATCCTCGTAATTACATTTACACTATTGTTCGCAACAAAACCTACAACTACTTAAATCAAGCAGCTAAAAACCAGAAAATACTGGCACAGCTTTGGGCCAACATGCAGGTTGAAAGTAATGATATTGAAGATCTAACTGATTTGAAAGATAGTGAAATGCTAATCAGAAAAGGGCTTTTAAATTTATCAGAACAGAAACAGCATATCTTTAAAATGAGTCGCGAAGATGGCTTAAGCCACGAAGAAATTGCCAGCCAGGTTGGCCTATCGAAAAGTAGGGTCAAAAATATCATTGTTGATGTTTTAAAATATCTGCGCCACTACCTTTCAATAAATACAATTAAAATTAGCATCACTGCATTTCTCGTTTATTTCTTTTCATAACCTCAGTTAAAATATTTGGTCATAAACTGACTTATCACTTTTGAAATTGATTTAACATAACCTGGTCTGGTTTTATCATTCATTCTAACATCTGCATTAAATTCCAACTGGATTGCCGATATATTTCCTGAAAAACGCGAACCATGTCTTGCTGTATTGTAACCACCGTTAAAATATCTTCCATCAGGTAAAACCTGTGCATCGATAGGATCTGGATTTGACTTCGATGGTGTGGCCAAAACGCTGTTATTACTTAACAAAGTTCCTAAAGCATAATCGCCTTTAACCAGGTCGGCCATAGTAGCTTTGCCACTTTTAACCATTGCCTTAACACTCGATTTATCTGCAAACTGTTCTAAATTTTCATTAGTAAAATCTTTTCCTTTTAGCAATAAACCAACTTCGGTTCTTTGTGGACGGTGCGCATTGCCATGAATATCCAGTAACAATCCATCACCATTTTTGGCTACCTGTTGCTTTGCATCATCAATATATTGGTGAAATGCTTTCCAGGCTGCCTCTGCATTTTCATCGCCCTGCGAAGCTAAAGACATTGCTCTATTGGCATCTAACTTACTTCTGTGCAAATGATTTAAAATAATGTGCGGTCTTAACCCCGTTGTTCTTTTAATTTCATCAGCCAGCTCCATGGTAAGTTCCAGCGTTTTAGAATCAGATATCCCGGAAAAACTTTCCGTATCGCCAAAATCATTATCATCGGTTTTTGCCACAAATTCCTTTGTACGGGTATGCATAAATTCTGGTTTTAAATCGCCACCATGTGGTGAAGTTAATATCAATTTGGATTTTACGTCTCCGGCAATGTATTCTATTGCATTGGCATATTCTCCCGAAGCCGAATTTACCTTGAAAACATAGCTTCTCCCCGGTTCATATCGTTTTACGCTATCCTGAAATAAAACATTTTCACAATTTTTTGCCTGGATTTTAGGAATGCAAAATGCGAACATTAAAACAGCAATAACCGTAATTTTCTTAAACATAATTTTGAGGTTTTGATTTTACATATAGACACTCATTGCTTACTACAGGACCGTCAAAAAAAATATTTTTTATTTCGCGGTCCTTCATATCTACTTAACTGTCTATGTATTAAAGGCACATCTCTGCCTTAACCAAACATGCCGGAAAACAATAACAGAATTAACAATTTACTAGAGCAATATATTAATAAAAGCATCTCTGAAGCCGATTTCATTGAACTGTTTGACTATATCAAAAAAGATGAAAACAAACAGGTTTTTGACGACTTTATGAAAAAGGCAGATAAGATTGGTTTGCCCGATGCCGATGTACATCATGTTGACTGGGAGCACGTGTACAGTAATATTGTTTCAGATAACAAAAAGAAATCTAAATCAGGTTTAATTATCAGTTTTGCTAAAAAACTAACCATTGCTGCCTCTTTAATTTTGGTTTCTTATTTGGGCTTCAAAGTTTTTAATAAACCAACAGAAGAGCATCTGGCAGAAAGAATTACAAAGCATGATGTATTGCCGGGAAGTGATAAAGCCATTTTAAAATTAGCGGATGGGTCTGAGATTGTCTTAAACGATGCCCATAATGGAGTTTTGACAAAACAAGGCCAATCGAATATTAACAAAAACGACGAAGGTTTTATTGAATACAATGAAGTAAATACAAACGGAGAAAAAACAGTATATGTAAATACACTATCTACTCCACGTGGTGGTCAGTATAGGCTAATGTTGCCCGATAAAAGTCTTGTTTGGCTCAATGCTGAGTCATCAATTACCTTTCCTTCAGCATTTGTAGGCAATCAGCGTAAGGTAACTGTAACTGGAGAAGCTTATTTTGAAGTTGCAAAAGACAAAACCAAACCTTTTATAGTACAAAGCGGTGGTGCAAGCGTAGAAGTATTGGGAACGCATTTTAATGTTAACGTTTATCCGAATGAAGAAAATGCTGCTGTAACGCTTTTAGAGGGTTCGATAAAGTTAAGCAACCAAAATACATCTAAAATTCTAATACCCGGACAACAAGCGCTTTTTAGTTCGGAAAGCAACAACATTACTCTAAATAATGTTGATATAGATAATGTTGTAGATTGGAAAAACGGCCTATTTATTTTTGAAGATGCAAGTGTAACCGAAGTTATGCGTCAGATAGAAAGATGGTATGATGTAGATGTTAAATATACTGGCAACATACCAAAAATAAAGTTTAATGGTGTTGTAAGCCGGAATAACAATGTATCCAAATTATTAAAGCTTTTGCAGGCTGCAGGCAACATCGAGTTTGATATTAAAAACAAAACGATAGAGGTAAAACAAATCAATAAATAATATATGAAGTAAAAGGCGGAAAGACTCATAGCAAAAAAATCCTCTCGGTTGCAGCCGAGAAGATTCACTAAAGCTGCAAGCAGCAGTTTTGGGCTATAAAAATTATCAACTTATCAATAAACCAAAACCAAACAAACTTATGAAAGATTGTCTACAATCTAAAATGGGTAATCCCCTGCCCAAAACTATTACAAAACTAAAGAGAAGAAGTTATGCGTTTAAAGCTTTTTTGGTCATGAAATTTACAGCAATACTTATTTTTTGTCTAGCCTTTCAGGTTAGTGGTAAAACAATGGCGCAAAAGATTAACCTATCTGCAACAAATGCCACTCTAAAAACCATTTTTAAAGAGGTTAGAAAGCAAACGGGTTATTATTTTATTTACAGTAATGAAGTAATTAAGGATGCAAACCTAGTTACCTTTAATGTAAAGGATTTCACTTTGGAAGAATTTCTGAAGGTTATTTTCGGTAAACAGCCTTTAACATATTCAGTTGAGGATAAAACGATAATCGTTAAAACCAAGCCCGAAGTAAAAGCAGTTCGTGTAGATCGGATAATTTCGGGTACGGTAACCAGTAACGACGATAATGGAGCTTTACCGGGCGTATCGGTTAGAATTAAAGGCAGAAATGGTGGTGTAATTACCAATTCGGATGGTAAATATTCCATTTCGCTACCCGACGGAGAAACTACTTTGGTGTATTCATATTTAGGTTATGCAAACAAAGAAGTTGTAGTAGGCGCCAGTAATACATTAGATGTTCAGCTAACTGTAGAGAATAAACAGCTTGAAGAAGTTGTTGTACAGGCCTATGGAACATTAAGAAAAAGTGCATTAACCAATTCTGTATCAACAATTAGTGCTAAAGAACTCGAATCTAGACCAATTTCCAATTTAAGTACAGCCTTGGTAGGCGCAGCACCCGGAATTCAAACTACAACGGGTAGCGGTCAGCCTGGTGCAGGCCCTGCGGTGCGTATTCGCGGGTTTGGAACAATAAATGGTGGCTCTGATCCACTTTATGTTGTAGACGGCGCTCCATACGAAGGTGCATTAAACAACATCAATCCTGATGATATTGAAAGTATTTCTGTTTTAAAAGATGCATCAGCATCTGCTCTGTATGGCTCTAGAGCGGCAAACGGTGTTATTTTGATCACGACCAAAAAAGGAAAAGATAGTCCACCAAGTTTAACCTTTAAAACCACACAGGGTTTAAACTCAAGAGGCTTATCTGATTACGAAAAAGTTGATGCCTATCAATATTACCCTTTGTTATGGGAATCGATGCGCAATAGTTTGGTATCGGGCGGAGCAACTTTAGATGCTGCAAACACTCAGGCATCAAACAATATTGTTGGTTCTTTAATTTCAAATCCATTCAATGTGGCCGATAATCAGGTAGTTTTAACTAACGGAGCAATTAATCCGGCAGCTAGCCTGATTTATCCTGAAGATTTAAACTGGAAAGACCAATTGCGCCGTACAGGCTTACGCAGCGAATACAATGTAAACTATCGTGGCGGCAGCAATAAAAGTGATTTCTTTGGTTCGTTAAATTATTTAAAAGATGAGGGTTACTCGGTACTTACAGATTTTAATCGGTACAGTGGACGGGTAAATATGAACTCGCAAATTAAAAAATGGATCAAAACTGGCATCAATTTATCGGGTTCTGTTCAAAAAACAAAAGTTGGGAACGAGGATAGTGGAATTTGGGAAAACCCTTTTTACACCGATCTAATCTTTGCACCAATTTATGCCGTTCACAAACATAATGCAGATGGAAGTTATGTTTACGATGCGCTTGGCAATCAGGTTTATGACGAAGGTTATACCAGACCAATTGCACCGGGAAGAAACGTTTTAGCTGAAACCGAATATAATGATAATTTCACCGAACGCAATTTTGTAAGTGGCCGTACTTATGCAGAAATTTCTTTCCTTAAAAACTTTAAGCTGACCACAAACTTCAGCTTAGACTTAAACAATTATAAGTTTAGTGTTTTTGACAGCCCTATTATTGGCGATGGACTTACATCAAATGGAAGAAGTAACCGTACTAATTCTACCACCAGAACAATAAATATAAACCAATTGCTAAATTATAACCGCTCGCTCGGTCGCCATAATATCGATGTTTTGGCAGGACACGAGGCTTATCAACGCCGTTACGATTATAATTTTGGCAGTGCGGCTGGGCAAATCGTTTCTGGATCAACAGAGCTCAAAAACTTTGCAAATATCCTTTCCCTAACTTCTTATCAGGATAATTACAGAATTGAATCTTACTTCGGAAGATTACAATACGATTTTGACGGAAGATATTTTGCATCGGCATCCTATCGTACAGATGGATCTTCAAAATTCTCGCCCGATTATCGCTGGGGTAAATTCTGGTCGGTTGGTGCCGGGTGGCAAATTAGCAAGGAGAAATTTTTCAAAGTAAGCTGGATCGACAATTTAAAGCTTCGCGGATCTTATGGCCAGGTTGGATCGGATGATTTGGGCGGATATTATTTATATCAAACTTTCTATGATACAGGTTTTAAAAATGGTAATGAGGCCGGTATTAAACAATCGCTGGTTTTAGGAAACGAAGAAATTCAATGGGAATCCAACAACAATATGGATATCGCCTTAGAGTTCGGATTTTTGAAAAACCGCATTTCGGGTAATGTAGAATATTTTAACCGTTCTACTGATAATTTATTATTCAATGTTCCTTTAGCCTTATCATCAGGTTTATCTTCTCAAAATCAAAACTTTGGAAGCTTATACAACCGTGGTGTAGAAATCCAATTGGATGGAACACCAATTAAAACGAAAAACTTTAAATGGAACATCGGTTTTAACTGGACAAGACTGACCAATAAAATCTCCAAACTTCCATTTGATGAATATATTGATGGAACTAAAAAATACATGGTTGGTCAATCGCGTTACGATTATTGGCTGCGTGATTACTATGGTGTAGATCCTGATACTGGTTCTGAGCTTTTCGTAGCCAATGCATCTGCTACGAGCACTAAGACTATGCCTGATGGAACTGTAGTCACTACAAGCGGAAGCAGTGCGCAATATCATTACGCAGGCTCGGCCATTCCAGATTTTTACGGAAGTATTAATAACACGCTGACTTATAAAAATTTCGCACTCGATTTTAGATTCATTTATCAGGTTGGCGGCGTTTCTTTTGATGGCGATTACCAATCTTTGATGTACAATGGCACATACGGAAGGGCCTTGCATGTTGATGCTTTGGAGCGTTGGCAGAAACCTGGCGATATAACCAATGTTCCGAAAAGAACTATAGGTGGCACCATGTACGATAGCGATCGCTGGTTGGTAGATGCTTCTTATTTATATTTAAGAGCAGCGAATTTCACGTATTCTCTTCCAAAAAAGCTGACCAAAAAATTGTCTATCAACAACGCTCGGGTGTTCTTAACAGGAGAAAATCTATTTATGAAATCATATAGAAAAGGTTTCGATCCGTCACAGGCATATAACGGAAACTCGAGCTATACTTATGCGCCTACCAGAATTATTTCTTTGGGTTTAAACGTAACGCTTTAAAAACATAATCATGAAAAATTGTAAAATAACTTCAGTATTCATGCTTATTATAGCATTGTTTACTTCGTGCAAAAAAGATTTTTTAGAAACTTTTCCTACTGATCAGGTTGCACAGACTACCGCATTTGAATCTATTGCAAATGCCAAACTTGCCGTAAATGGGATGTACAGGTTAATGTACCTGCAAATTTCCAATCAATCGCAAGATGCCCAAGGTGCAATGATGCTTAACATGGATGCAATGGGCGAGGATTTTGTTTGGTCTGGAAATACGTACAGCTATTTTAAACCCGCTTTAAGATGGGTAGATCATAGAAGTGCATCAAGTTCGCTTGCAGCATTTCCTTACCTTTTATATTACAGAATTAACAGCAATGCCAACATGATTATCGAAAACATTGATAACATAAGTGGCGCTACTGTTGATAAAGATGCAATTAAGGGCGAATGTTTAGCCATTAGGGCTTGGTGTCACTTCAATTTGGTACAGCTTTACGGAAAACGCTATGAGGCTGGCAAACAGAATATGCAACCGGGCATTCCAATTGCCATTTCAAATGATGGTGTAGATCAGCCACGTTCTAGCGTTGAAGCTGTTTATGCACAAATAAATAAGGATTTAGATCAGGCAATTATATTGCTTGCTGCGGCGCCCGCACGTTCGGCCAAAACACATGTTAATTTAAACGTTGCCAAAGGATTTAAAGCTAGAGTTGCCTTAACTATGCAAGACTGGACAAATGCAGCGAAATATGCTAGAGAGGCTAGAACTGGTTTTTCTTTAATGTCCAATTCTGATTATTTGGGTGGCTTTACAGTAATCTCGAATGCAGAATGGATGTGGGGCGCAAACCAATTGGCAGATCAGGTTCCTACCTACGGATCATTTTACTCTTACGTTTCGGGTAACTTCAACTCATCATGGAATAGGCTTGAACCTAAAATGATCAACTCAGTTCTATATGCAAAAATTGCAAGTACTGATATCAGAAAAAAATTATGGTGGGATGGTACAACGGCAGATAAAGTTAATTTTCCAGGCGCTATTGATGCAGCAACGGGTACCGCAGCATCTGGCGTTAAGGTAATTAAATACATGCACCGTAAATTTAAGGTACAGGATGTAAACAGTAGGGCTGGCGATATTCCTTTTATGAGGGTTGCCGAAATGTATTTAATTGAAGCTGAAGCATTGGCAAGAGCAGGCGGACAGGATGCAGCGGCTGCATCTGCACTTTATCCTCTTGCTGTTAACCGTAATCCAAGTTATGTTTTATCAACCAAAACGGGTGCGGCTTTAATTGATGAAATTATGGTGCAAAGGCGAATTGAATTGTGGGGTGAAGGTTTCCGTTTTTATGATTTAAAACGTACCGATTCTGATATGGACAGAAATGGAATGGATAACCCAAGAGTAAGTACATCTGTAACTTATACCGACATTGCCTATACTTTATTTAAAGCTAGAGCATCACAAAATAATCTTTGGGAATACAAAATCCCGCAAGATGAGATCGATATTAATAAAGCAATCGGTCCTGAAGATCAAAATCCATAAACGTTCTCTCTAATCGTAACAGGCTGCTTTAGGGCAGCCTGTTTTTTGTTATCGTAAATTTTCTATACAGTGGTTAAATCAAAATACCTTCTACCCTACGCTTTTTCGATTACGCTATTATTTGCTTGTAAAACAAAACAATTGGTTAGCAAATCAATCAAAATCGATTCTGCAAAAGCGACAATCAATTTTCAGCAGAAAAAAATTTATAAGTTCAATAACAATCAGTTGTTATTTAGCAATAACTTCGCTTCAGCAAGGCTAAATTCAATAAAGCAACAAAATGACAGCACTTTTAATATTGGCATAGCACCAGAAAACGAACCAATTAACCCTAGTCCATGGTATGCATTTAAAGTTTGGTCTGCAAAAGAGAAAAATATTTACATCACGCTAAGTTATACGGGAACTACTCACCGATACAATCCAAAAACGCGTATCAATAAACAAGCATGGAAAGATATCGACGATGTTAAAGTGAGTGAAAATAAGAAGCAGGCATCTTTTAAAATTAAGACATTTACAGATACAATATTGGTTGCAGCCCAAGAATTAATAAGCACAGCCGACAACTATAAATGGGAAGATAGCTTGGCGAAACTTCCTTTTGTTAAAAAGCAAAACATTGGTCACAGTGTTTTGGGGAAAGCGATTAATGCATTAAGCATCGGGGAAAATGGAAATCAATTGATTGTTGTTTTAAGTCGGCAACACCCGCCAGAGGTAACTGGTTACATGGCCATGCAGGAATTTATACGAACAGTGACTTCGAATACATTATTGGCTAAAGACTTTAGAAAGCGATTTCAGTTATTGCTTATCCCGGTAATAAATCCAGATGGTGTTGATGAAGGCAACTGGCGCCATAGTGTTTCTGGCGTAGATTTAAACCGTGATTGGGAAAACTTTGTTCAGCCCGAAACTCAATCGGCAAGAGACTACCTACTAAAGAAGATTGAAAATGAAAAGGCTAAGGTTTATTTTGGAATCGACTTTCATTCGACCTATTATGATGTTTTTTATACCAATGAAGATCAACCATCAAATAAAACTAACATCCCGGGTTTTACCACCAAATGGCTAAATGCTTTTAGCGAAAGCATTCCCATTTTTAAACCCAATATTAAGCCCTCGCCAAATGGTGGCAATGTTTCTAAAAGCTGGATGGGAAGAGTTTTACATGCAGAAGCGTTAACTTACGAAGTTGGTGATGACACACCAAGGCCCTTGTTGAAACTGAAAGGGAAAGTTGCAGCAGAAAAAATGATGGAGTTGCTTTTAGCGGGAGATAAATAGTTAATAAAACTTTAACAACTTTTAGTCCTAGCCGGACAGGCTTTTTTCTTTTTGATGTCAAAAAGAAAAACAAAAACACCGGCTGAAAATTTTTGTATTAAAGTTTCTGCTTGGGCATTAATAGCATTACCCCAAAAATTTGTTAGCCCAGATTAAAGCGGAACGAGGAAGTTGTGAGTTGGCCTTACTAGACGGTCTAGTAAATTCAAAAAACCTGATATTTAAATAAATGTTTCGAAAAAACATTTATAAACTTTGACAACTTTCTAGCCAAATTGGATAGTAAAGTTGTCAAAGTTATAGAGAGCGTAATGAGGTAAATCTTTAAGGTTTGATATCAATCACATCACCAGCAGTAAAAATTCCAAATTCTGCCTGGTTAAATTTCAATAAACCTTTTTCAGTCGATTTTAAATTTTTAGGATTTGCCAAGCGGATTACTTGAGAATCTCCTGCAATTGTTGCTTTATTTCCGTGAACGATAATTGCTGTACTTTCATCAATCCCAACACAAACCAAATCCGGATGAGATGCCAAAGCCGAAATTAATCGGTTATAACGGTTACGCTTTAAAAAATGCTGATCGATAATGGTATTTTGAAGCAAACCCATTCCCTCGGTAAATTCAATGTTTTTATACCAAAGTTTGTTAAAGGTTTCTTTATAAACTGTATCCAACAGCTGTTTTCCGGTAATCATATATTTACTCATAACGGCTGCGCCAGCACTTGTGCCTGCAATTGTAGAACCGTTTTGGTAAGCTTTATGAATTGCAGTGTACACAGGGGTATTTAATACGGATTTCATAAAGCGGGTTTGATCGCCACCCAAAATGTAAATCAGCTTTGCTCCTGCTAAAGAATCTACCCATTTTTTATCGTTAACATCGTGCTTGCTAAAATTAAAATTTCTGATGGCAGCATTGGTTTGAAGTTTGAGCTGAGCAGAAATATATTTAAATCCAGTATCAGGCACTTCGCTCGCCATGGGCAAAACGATGATGTAGTCTTTCACTTTTAAATCGGCGGTTGAAACGAGCTGTTTAATCAGAGCGTCAGATCGATCGCCTCCCCCGATTATAAATAAATTGCCTTTTGCTAAATTATTTTGAGCTTTTAGCCCGAATGAAATGGTTATGATGAATAGAAAAAATAAGGCCTTTTTCATTATTTATAAATGTTAACTTCAACTTTACCATCAGCAGTTACTGTTCCTCTATACATCCCTTCGGTATTAAATGGCATAGCTACATTTCCTTTTTTGTCTAAGGCGATTAAGCCGCCATCTCCACCCATTTTGCCAACCTTGTCCAATACAATTTTTGAGGCTTCTGCAACCGACAATCCCTTATATTCCATTAAATCTGAAATGGTTTTGGCTACCACATTACGGATGTAAAATTCACCCCAGCCTGTACATGAAATACCTGCGGTTTCGTTATTGCAGTACGTTCCGGCACCAATAATCGGCGAATCGCCAACACGTCCATATTTTTTATTTGTCATACCACCGGTTGATGTTCCTGCAGCCAAATTTCCGGCTTTGTCTAATGCAACACATCCAACGGTACCAAATTTATAATCGTGATTGATGGTTCCCAAAAGTGAAGATTTTTTACTGCCGTGATCTAACACAGCTTTAGTAGAATCTTCTTTAATCGCATCCTGTAAACCGTCCCAACGTTCTTTTGTCCAAAAATATTTTGGATCAACAATCTCTAATCCTACTTCTTTGGCAAATTTATCTGCTCCATCTCCAAACATCATTACATGTTCAGACTTTTCCATTACGGCACGAGCAGCAGAAATTGGGTTTTTAATTGTTGTTACGCCTGCAACGGCACCTGCCATTAGGCTTTTTCCGTCCATTATAGCCGCATCCAATTCATTACGGCCATCATGTGTAAAAACAGCACCTTTACCTGCATTAAAATGAGGGTCATTTTCTAAAACATGGATGGTAGCTTCAACGGCATCTAAACTTGTTTTACCTGCTTTAATTTCTGCATAACCAGCATTTAAAGCTGCCGTTAGCGCAGCAACATAGGCGGCTTCCTTTTCTGGGGTCATATTCTTTTTAAGAATCGTACCTGCACCGCCATGAATAACCATAACATATTTTTTCTGCTGTGCAGAAGCATTTAATGCTAAAATTGAGATTAATCCTATTGCAACTAATTTTAATGCTTTCATATTATTCTATTGATCTTTTTTATTTAAAACTCCACTATTATCTATCCACCACCAATACCATTTTCCGCCGGTAGCTTCTGTAACCTTAAAGTTAACAACATTAAAGTTGCCGCCACCATTTACCGAGGCAGGAATTTCATAAACCGAAACTGCCTTTTCTCCATTATTCCAAATGGCCTTTTTGTTGGGCTCAAACTGCTCTGGTCGTTTAGCTGCATCAGTAATCATAAAATAAGCATAACTGTAAGGTCTTGAGGTAGAATAATCTCCAAATACTTGCGCCTTGCCTGTTGCGTCAATGCAAACTGCTGTACGTTCATCGGCAGCGATACATTTGGCTGGAACTTTCCAATCTTTATTTATTCTGCCAAGAAAAACCATCGATCGGCCATCTCGTTCGCGGGTTAAATAATGTTGATCGGTAATTACATTTGCCAAATACGGTGCTTTCAAAAAGTCGTTATTGTAAAGCGTTACATTTCCGTCATAGGGATTGGCCAATGCCTGTGCAGAAGTTACGCCACCGGTTTCGCCACTGTAATAAAAACCACCCAAAATTGCACAACCTGCGCTTGTACCACCAACTGGGGCTTTTTTATCGTTTAAAAGATAATTAAGTGCTTGTTCCGTTTTGGTTCCTTTCCAATACCTCATGTAATCAGATTGATCTCCACCCGCAATAAAAACCATTTCAGCATTGCGAATGATGTATGCTACAGTGTCGTTATTGGCCAGTTCTTTCGAATCAATCAATAAAGTTTCGACCGAATTTACCGTTCCAAGTGCATTTACATAAGAATTGTAAGCCGCAGTTCCCGTTGAACGCAAAATTACTACATCACCTCCCCCACTTCTATCAATCATCCATTTAAAAGCCGCATCAACATCAGTTCCTCCGCCCATCAAAACCATCCCGCCGGTTACCGTTTTTGTAACGTTACTACTATCGCCAACAAAACCCAATGATGCCGGGCGACGCTTTGCAACCGGTGTAGGATTAACTGAGCCACCACCACCTGTTGGTGGAGTAGGATCGCTTGATTTGCTACAGCCCATAACTGAAATACAAATGGCCATGAAAAATAAAAGAAATGAATGTTTCATTTTCAAAATTATAAATCCAGAGGGCGGATTTATTTTCCCTCTGGATGGTGTACCCTAGTAATTTGGGTTTTGGACCGTATTTTTATTCACTGAAATTTCCAATGCTGGAATCGGCAATGAATATTGTGCCTGCGTAGTAGGTAAAGTTAATGCGCCTGATGCATTTACGGCATCGGCAGCTAAACGCTGTACAGGCAGGTTTCTTCTTTTTAAATCAAAGAAACGGTGACCTTCAAAAGCAAGTTCTTTATAACGTTCATCAAGAATTGCGGTGATTAGCGTAGCTTTATCAGCAAAGGTTGCATTAACATAACCGTTTATTCTGGCTGCACGTAATGCGTTTAAATCGCCAGCGGCATCACCAGTAGATTCTGCTTCAGCTTCGGCCTTTATTAAATACATTTCTCCGGTACGGAACAATTTTATATCTGTTAACCCTGGAGCAGTTGATGTTCCTCCGATGTATTTGTTAACCAGATATTGAGATTTTGTACCCGTACGTGTAGCATCAAATTTTATGTAGGCAGCATAACGCAAATCATTTACTTTATCAAAAGTGTTAATCAATTTAAAAGCTGGTGCATATAAAACGATGCCTCCAGTTTGGCGATAATAAAAATCACCGAGTCTAGAATCAGTAGTACCTACACGTTTAGCTTTCCAAACCACTTCATTGTCGTTTGCATCGGTCCAGATGCCTGGAAATTGTGCTTTTGTTGCTAATGGATAAGCTGCAATAACTTCGTTTGAATAAGTAATCGCATCAGCCCAGTTTTTCTCGTATAATGCCAATCTTGCCTGAATGGCTGAAACCGCAGCTTTAGTGATTCTGGTTTTATCTGTAAAAGCTGTCGGGATTAATGGTTTAGCAGCAACTAAATCTGCTTTTGCATTGGCAACTACAACCTCAAAATTATCTCTAGCTGGATAAATAATGGCGGAAATTTTCATGTAAGGAACACCAAGTGCGCCCGTTTGATACGATGATGCATAACTGCGTAAAAGCTCAAAGTGAAAATAGGCACGTAAAGCCAATAACTCACCACGGTAGCGGTTTCCTGTTGCCAAATCTGCTCCTGTTAAAGTTAAGGCATCTAAACCGGCCAACGTTCTGTTGATGCGATCAATCGCCGTATAGTTGTTTGCATAAAGCGAAGTTACGGAGCCACTTCCGGCGGTATACAACCATCTAAAAGCATCACTGTTGCCAACTGTGTTTTCTGTAGGGAAGGTTGCTTCATCAGAAACGGTAGAAACGACTCCAATTGTAGTACCATCTAAAAGTGCGTAGGCACCCAAAACGCCTAAGTTAATATCGCTTATGTTTCTAAATGCTTTATCCGGTGAAATTGTATCTGATGGTGTAAAATCCAATTTGGTACACGACGCAGTTAAAATCAACAAGGAAAATATAAGCGTGTATTTTTGATATATTTTATTAATCATTGCTGTAAATATTAAAAGTTAACATTAAGACCTGCAGTATACGTTCTGGTATTCGGATATTGGAAACGACCATAAACTGCATTATTTTCAGGATCTAAACCTCTCCATTTTGTCCAGGTAAATAAGTTTTGCCCTTGAACGAAGATTTTAACACCTTTAATTATTTTAGTTTTTTCTAGTAAGCTTTTTGGCAAAGAATAACCAATATTTACATTTCTTAATCTTAAGAAAGATGCATCCTGAATATCTTTTGAGGTAAAGTTTCTTGGTACATCAAATCTTTGCAATATTGCGTCATTGCCTGTATCGCCAGGTTGTTGCCATCTATTTTCCAACATTCTCACCGTTTGGTTACTTGTAGCGTAACGTTGATTTTCGTTATAAAAATCTTCATTGTTCCAGCGCATAACGTTAGATACGAATGAGAACAAAGCCGAAGCTGTAATGCCTTTATAACTTAACGATGTATTGAAACCACCCGTAAAGGTTGGATATAAACTACCCGAATTGGTTGTACTTTGCGTATTTACATTATAAGTTGTGGTTATCGAACCATCTAAATTATAATATTGCGCATCTCCTGTTTGAGGGTTTACACCTGCCCAATCTGGTGCGTAATACGTTCCATAAGGTAATCCAACCTGCAAAATTCGGGTATCTCCATCTGGATAAGAATCTGTAATATCGGTTACATGAAGAATTTTGTTCTTGTTATAACCTGCGTTAACACCAATAGACCACATAAAATCCTGAGTTTTGATTACGTCGCCACTCACTTCGAACTCAATACCTTTATTTCTCATTTTTCCAGAACTTAGGCTCAACAATGAGAAACCAGATGTTGCCGAAGGTGGTTGATCGATAAACATATTGGTGGTTAGTTTATAATAGTAATCTGCAGTGATGCGCAATCTATTTTTAAACATTGCCAAATCAAAACCTACGTTCGATTCTTTAACATATTCCCAGTCGAAACCAGCGTTTCCAGCCGTTGATGGACGAATTGCCGCTACACCTCCGTAACTTGTTCCAACGGTATAAGTTGGCAGATAAATAAAATCGCCACCGAAAGGACTTGCAGTAATACCGTAACTTCCACGGATTTTTAAATCAGAAATTAAATCAGATTTCTGTAAGAAATCTTCTTTCTTCGCATCCCAACTTGCGCCGAATGAGTAAAAGCCATGCCATTTATTTTCTGGTGCAACTCTAGTCGATCCATCATAACGGTAACTTCCTGTAACGGTATACTTGTTATTGTAAGTATATCTGGCAACGCCCATAAACGACGCTAAAGCACTTTTGGTTTTACTACCTGTTGTAGATGGCAAGTAAGTAGCGCTTCCATTTGTAGCTCCCGCTGGAGTTTCAGGTAAACGTCCATCAATACCATAAGCACTGAATCCAAAAGAGTTATAATTGTTGTAAACGTATTCATAGAAGGCAGAAGCTTCGAAATCATGAACATCGTTAAACTTCTTTGCGTAGGTTAAGCCTGTAGTAGAAATAATATTGAAGTTTCTTCTGCTTGCATCGGTTAAACGGCCCTTTCCACCTAAAGTATTCGCCACACTTCTAGATCCATAGTACGAATCTGGATTAACAAATTGTTGATCGGTTGATTGTCTATAATCAATCCCAGCACGAGTTGTGACCTTTAATTCTGGTAAAATCTGATAAGCAAATGATGTGCTGATGATGGATTTTAACTGATCTGTCTTATCAGACGAATTTAATAAACGTTCTAAAGCCTGACTACCTTCTCGTTGATCTAAAATAAAATATTGAGATCTATTTCCTGGATTAACCAACGTTCCATCGTAGGCATATGGACTTTCGTAAGGTAATGCATAATAAACTGCCGACATGGCTGTTCCTGCACTTGTTGAGCCTTCACCTTCAGTAAAGCTGGATTGGGAATAGCCTACCGATAAATTGGTGCTTCCGCTAAATTTACCATCATTAAAATCTAAATTACTTCTTAATGAATAACGATCCAATCCTGTACGTTTTGCAACGCCCTCTTGGCTATAATAGTTTAATGAATTGTAAAAGCGCAACTTTTCGTTACCACCGCTAATGCTTACCTGATGTTCTTGAAATTTTCCTCTTTGGAAGAAAATATCTCTCCAGTCTGTATTAATTTGTTTTAAACTATCGATAATAAAATCAGCACGGGCACGGGTTGCATTTGTACCTGCAGCATAGGTTGGATTTTTTGGTGAATATGTCCAACCAGGGCCCAGGTTACGGCCAAAACTAACTCCAATTTCCTCCTCAAACTGTAAACGTTGTTCTGCGTTCATCATTTCAAAGTTTGGTCTACTCAGGTTAGAAAAACCATATTGAGAACTATAATCAACTGCTAATCTACCTGATTTTCCTTTTTTAGAAGTTAAAACAATTACCCCATTCGAACCGCGAGATCCATATAAAGCCTTAGCAGAGGCATCTTTCAGAATGGTTGCAGATTCAATGTCTTCTGGATTGATCGTTTGGAAATAACCAGCTTCAATAGGCACTCCATCCAAAACAAATAGTGGTGTAGAAGAACCGTTAACACTGCCAATACCGCGAATAACAACTGATGCGCTTTGACCAGGCTGACCAGATGTTGAGATTACACTCATCCCCGGAACACGTCCTTGCAAAATTTGATCTAAGGTTAAACCCGGAACATCATTGATTTTATCAGCCGATACCAATGAGCTTGCTGCAGCAGATTGAGATTTAGTATAATTGGTATATCCAGTTACAACCACATCCGTTAAGTTTCCTGCAGATGGCGTTAATTTAATAGAACCCAGTTGAGTTTTCGCCGAGACTTCCTTATCTGCATAACCGATATAAGAAATAACCAAAATTGCGTTTTCGTCTACATTTCTTAAAGTGAAATTTCCGTTGTAATCTGCAACAGTTACTGCCGATTGGCCTTTAACCTTTACAGAAGCACCTGGCATTGGCGTACCGTTTTCATCGGTAATTTTTCCAGAAACATCAATTGATTTCAGGTTTTCCAAATTTCCGTTTGCAACAGGCATAATAAGAATGGTATTTTCCTTAATCTCCCAGCTAAATGGTTGGGCTTTTAAAGTCTGTGCCAAAACCTCTTTAATTTCCGCATTTTTTAAATCGATGGTTACCGGCCTAGATTTTTGTTTGATTAAGTCAGAATCATAAAGAAAGAAATACCCCGTTTGGCGTTTAATTTCTTTCAAAACCTGTTCTAAAGGCTTGTTTTTCTGGCTAATATTTATGCGTTGCGAAAATGCCGAAGCACTAACCTGAACGCAAAGAACAGTCATTAGAATAATAAAAAGTTTCATAGCCCTAATAAATTGTTGGTTAAAATAATTTGCAATAAACCCCATAGACTTGGTGGCCAAAGGATTATTACTTTGAGTGTAAAAGTTCATACATTCAGTTTGGTTTAATGGTTAAATTGATTAGTTAGTTTGATTGATTGTTTAAAAAAATCGGGCACTGATATTCAAGCAAGAGTTTATTTCTCTTGTAGCACTTTTAGTTGTCTCCCTTCTACAATTTCAAATTTTATGTTTCCGGTTAATTCTAGCATTTTTAACACTTCAGATAGCTTTGCCTTTCTTGGCACCATACCGTTATATCGCTTATCTGGCACCGAGCTGTAATCGATTTTGATGTCGTACCAGCGTTCCAATTGATTGAGAATTGTTTTTAATCCTTCATTGCTAAATTGGAACAATCCGTTTTTCCATGCGGTTTCATCATCAGTATCAATATTATGCATCAATTGAATGGTAGAATTTTCTGAAATACCTGCAATGGATTGATCGCCGGGCTTTAATATTTTAATTGATTTGTTATTACTTACTTTAACACTGCCTTCTAATAGGGTGGTTTTAATGGTTTTTTCATCCATATAACCATTTATATTGAAATGCGTACCCAGAACTTCTACATCCTGGCTCTCATTTTTTACATGAAAAGGCATGGCTTTATTTTTAGCAACTTCGAAGTAGGCTTCGCCTGTTAATTCGACTCTTCGCTCATTTCCAACAAACACTTCAGGGTATTTTAGAGTGGAAGCCGCGTTTAGCCAAACCTTGGTTCCATCAGGAAGAATAATTTGATATTGCCCGCCTTTTGGGGTTTGGATGGTATTATAAGCTATGGCTCTTTTATTGCTTAAGTTTTCATGGTTTAGAATGGTGTAAATTAACTGTCCATCTTTTGTTTTAGAGATTTTTAAACCATCGTGATCACTAATATTAGATGCAGTTTGATTATCTAAAACCACTTTCGAACCATCAGAAAGGGTTAAAATTGCCTTGTCGGTTCCCGGAAGAACATCCAAAACTTTATTTTTTGTTAGGTTATTCGCTGTTGATAATCGGTTTCTATTTAAGGCGAAGTAAAGCGTTGAAGAAACAAGAAGTAAGATTACGGCCGCCGCTACATATCTTAAAAAAGGAATAATTTTATGCCTTTTTGAACCCGAAATTTTCGATTGAATTGCCTTAAAATTGCTTTCTTCTAGTGCCGTAAGTTCTGCCTGGCTAACCGAATCCAGAACATTTTCGTTTTTACTGAGATAATTATAATATTCTTCAACAAATAAGATTTCCTCGGCTGTTGCCTCACCAGAGACATAGCGTTCGATAATTTTTTGTAGTTCTTTTTTGTTATTGAAGGCGTTCATTTTTCTGGCTTTTACATATATGTACCAGAAACAATAAAATATCCCAAAAGAATTTTAAAAAAAATACAGAAAATTAAATTTAGGAGTGAAACTTATTTAATAAAGCACCAAATAAAAGCGAACAATAGCAAAAACATATGCGTTAATTTAAATTTTAAAGCATGCGTAGCGGTTGTTAGTTGGTTTTGAACAGTTTTTTGAGAAATATTTAACTGTGTAGAAATTTTAGCCGTTGTTAAACCCTCGTAATAGTACAGTAAAAATATTTTTCTCCTTTTTTCCGGCAGGGCTTTAATAAAAAGCTCGATCAAAATCTTCACTTCACGCTCCAATAAAGCTCCATCGGTTTTTAAAGGAGAAATCAATTCAGTTTCTATAGAATGGGCAAAAACATTGCCTTTCGGATTTCTGGCTATATGTTTTAATACCTGAAAACGAACTGCAGTATGAAGATAAGCTGTCGGATTATTTAAATTTAGCTCTGTTCTTCTATTCCAGAGGTCGGTGAAAACATTTTGAATAATATCTTGGCAACGCTCCTTTTCTGGTAATCGTTTATATGCAGAATTGTATAAATCTGTCCAATAAAGTTTATAAATTTTACCAAAAGCATCCTCGTCTCCTTGCTTTAATAAGTCAAAAAGTGAATTTTCGTTTGCACTGTTTCCTGAGGATTCCAAAAATTGAGTTTGTTGGGAAACCAAACATAAACATTTTTACGAACTTTTTGCAATCCCTTCTGATGAGAATTGCAGATCGTAAAGCTTTTTATAATAGCCGTTTATCTTTAATAACTGTTGATGTGTTCCCCGCTCCTTTATCTCACCCTTATCCAGTACAATAATCTGATCGGCCTTTTGAATGGTAGATAAGCGATGGGCAATCACAATTGATGTTCTGCCCTCCATTAAACTATCAATTGCTCTTTGGATGAGCAGTTCGGTTTCCGTATCTACGGACGAGGTAGCTTCATCTAAAACTAAAATGGTCGGATTGTGAACCAGCGCTCTAATAAAAGAAATTAATTGTGCCTGACCTGCAGAAAGCGTTGCGCCTCTTTCCATTACATTATATTGGTAACCGCCCGGTAAACGCTCGATAAAATCGTGGGCACCAACTTTCTTAGCTGCGTTTACAACTTCTTCAATGGTAATTTCTGGATTGTTTAAAGTGATGTTGTTTAAAATCGTATCTGAAAATAAAAACACATCTTGAAGTACGGTAGCGATATGGCTGCGCAAATAATCAAGCTCCAAATCTTCAATCTGAATCCCATCAACTGTAATCTCGCCTTTTTTAACTTCATAAAAGCGATTCAGGATATTTATGGTTGAGGATTTTCCAGCTCCTGTAGCACCAACCAAGGCGATGGTTTGTCCGGATTTTACTTCAAAAGTTAAATCCTTTAATACATAGTTATCCTCATTATAAGCAAACCAAACGCTTTTAAACTGAATATTTCCTTCCAGTTTTTCGGGTTTTTGTGTGCCCAAATTTGGCGTACTCTCATCGGTATCCAACACTTTGAAAACCCGCTCGGCACCAACCATTCCCATTTGAAGGGTATTAAATTTATCAGCCAGTTGGCGAATTGGCGTAAAAACCATTCCCAAATACATTATAAACTGCGTTATGGTGCCAGGCGTTACATCAAGCGGTTTAGCCAAAATACTTTTTGAACCGTACCAAACCAATAAACCCAATGACATTGCCGAAATTAACTCGACAACTGGGAAAAAGATAGAATAATACCAGTTTGAGCGGATATTTGCATCACGATAGCGTTTATTGATGGCGTTAAATTTTCTATACTCCTGCTTTTCTCTTGCAAAATACTGTACAATTGAAACGCCTGTAATATGCTCTTGTAAAAAGGTATTTAAATTTGAAACTTCGTTCCTAATTTCCTGAAACGATACCTTGATTGCCTTTTGAAATTTTCTGGTCGCGATGATTAAAAGCGGAATAGGCAAAAGCACCACTAAGCTTAATTCCCAATCGGTGTACAACATTACACCAACAATTACAACAACCTGCAGGGTATCGCCAATCATCGAAATCAATCCCTCGGAAAAGATATCGGCAATGGTTTCCAGATCAGAAACCGTACGTGTAATCAATTGTCCAATTGGCGTTTTATCGAAATATTTAAGACGCAGATTGGTAATATGGTTAAAAACACGAATCCTTAAATCTCTAATAACCGATTGCCCCAATGTATTGGTTAATAGGGTGTGGTTATACTGAATTAAAGTTTGGAGGATCAACATAAAGATCATTAAAATGGTCATGTTTACCAAACCCGAATATTTACCCGTTAAAATATAATGATCAAGTGTATATTTAATTAAAAACGGACGAACCGGAGAAATTGCCGCAAGCAAAATGGTTAAAATTACTGACCAAACAAAAACAGCACGATAAGGCTTTACATATTGAAAAATACGCTTCAGTAATCCTGTGTTATATACGTCGCCTGTTACTGCCATTTTTATTAAAGGATTAAATTTTGAATGAGTAAATGATTGAGTTTATGATGCTTCTTATTTAACATTTTATCATTCAAAATTCTTTCATTTTTTAGCTCAATGTATTAAATCTTGAATGAGTAGATTTTTATTTTTTTTATGAAATCGCTATTAACATTCTCTCATTCAAAATTCTCTAATCCCATCATTTATATAATTATATTCTACTTTAACCAAATACAAACCACAAGCAGGCACCGACTGACCGGCTTTACTGCGGTTTTTGCTTTCTATTATTGCTTTAAAATCGTCTAAATCTATTTCACCTTTTCCTATTCTAACCAAGGTTCCCATAATTGCCCGCACCATGTTTCTTAAAAAACGGTCGGCCTGAATAGTGAAAACCAAACCATTGTCAGTCTCTTCAAAAACAGCTTTGGTAATCTTGCAGTTATTGGTAAAGGTTTGTGTATTGGATTTACTAAAGCAAGAAAAATCAGTGTAATTTAACAATTGTTCAGCTGCTTTATTCATTAAGTTGACATCCAATTTATCTTTGAGGAGCCAAGATCGGTTTACTTTAAATGGATCTTTTTCAAAATGAACGTAATACTTATAAGCCCTAGCTACAGCATCGAACCTTGCATGTGCTTCATCCTTTACTGGAATTACAGTTTTAGCAGCAATTTGATAGGGCAACATGGCGTTTATCCCAGCTACAGATTTTAGCACTTTTTCTTCATTAATATTTTCTACATCGAAATGCGCATAAAAATCGGTGGCGTGTACACCTGCATCTGTTCTGCCGCAACCCAAGGTTTCTATAGTTTGCCTAAAATAGGTAGACATCGCTTTATCCAACAATTCTTGAACAGTTATTGCATTAGGCTGAATCTGCCAGCCGTGATAAATGCTGCCATCATAAGAAAGTTGTATGAAATATCTTTTTTTACTCAAAGCGATGCAAAAGTACGGTTTAGTGCGCAAGGATGAAAGAGCAAAGATAAAGGATCAGTGAACAAAGATAAAGGATGAAAGAGCAAAGATAAAGGATCAAAGAATAAAGATTATGGAACAGAGAGCAAGGTTGAAAGAGTAGAAAATATAGATTTTGTACGTTAAAACAATGTTCCTTATTTCTGGTTCTTTTATCCTTTAAATAAAAGAAGTAAGTTTGCCTTAATTATTAAATTAACATGATACAAAGAATACAATCCATCTGGCTTTTTTTAGCAACTATCACACTTATTTTAATGTTGTTTTTGCCAATTACAACTAAAGAAATAAGTGGGGCTGAATCTGAAATTTATACCAATGGCTTATACCAAACGCTTTCTGCAAAAACAGGAACAGAATTAAAAGTTCAGTCTTTTATGCCTTTACTTATTACAAATATTGCTGTGGCTTTTATGTGCCTAATGAATATTTTTAATTTCAAAAGAAGAAGTCTCCAAAAACGAATCATCATTTTTACCATTGCAGCTATTGGTGGTTTTGCGTTTTGGTGTAGTGTATACGCAAAAAAAATTCCTGGAGGTTTAGAAGGAGCAAGTTTTGGGGCGGGCGCCTATTTACCAGCGATAGCCATTTTATTTTGTGTTCTAGCTATTTTTGGAATCAATAAAGATGAAAGATTAATCCGTTCTGCTGAAAGATTGAGGTAGTATTTGGCCATTAATTTCCAATATGCCCCAGCCATTAACAGATCCATTTTTCACTTACTTCAGCGAAGGTATAGACACCATTTCTATTCCAGATTATTTCAGTTTGATGTTGGAAAAACCGCATCAACTGTGTTTATTGGCCGCAAAACAATTGCAAAATTATTTATCAGAGCAAACTGAGTGGACACATAATTTTGGATTATCAAATCAAATAGATGGCGCCATTATCGGTAAAATGTTTGGTGTGCTAGTGGTTAGAAATCAAAATGATGAAATCGGTTTTCTTTCCGCCTTTTCTGGCAAGCTAGCCGGAACCAATCAACATACACACTTTGTTCCCCCGGTTTTCGATCTTCTTACCGAAAATAGTTTTTTAAACAACGGAATGGAGGCGTTAGGTAAAATGAGTAAGGAAATTAAAAGTTTGGAAGATCAAAACAATTCCAATTCAAAAGATGAAATCAAGAAGCTGAAAACATCAAGAAGAAATTATTCTGTAAACCTTCAAAATGAAATTTTTGAGCACTATCACTTTTTAAATCAAGCTGGAGAAGAAAAAAACCTGATAGAAATTTTCAAAAATATCGGTTATAAAAACCCGCCAGCAGGAGCTGGAGAATGTGCGGCACCGAAACTTTTGCAATACGCTTTTCAACAGAAAATGAAGCCAATTGCAATGGCAGAATTTTGGTGGGGCCAATCTCCAAAATCCAATTTTTGGAAACATGGCTACTTTTATGCCTGCTGTAAAGAAAAATGTGAGCCTATTTTTAAACACATGCTTAAAGGATTTGCCTTAGAAAAAGCTTAATTAAAGCACCCTATCCCACAAATCAATCTTCAAAAACGCTTAACTCCTAATTTTCAATATATTACAAAACAAAACTATTTACTTAACCATCAGTAAAATACGGATTATTAACCTTACCTTTGCGGCTCAATTAAAAATAAAAGACGAATGACAAACCCATTTCAATTATTGGGGATAAGTGATGACGTCGTTAATGCCGTAAAGGACCTTGGATTTGAAACTCCAACGCCTATTCAGGAGCAAAGTATTCCTGTACTGTTAGAAGGCACTAATGATTTTGTTGGTTTGGCCCAAACAGGAACAGGAAAAACAGCCGCATTTGGTTTGCCGCTGTTAGAACTAATCGATTTTAAAGTAACGAAACCGCAGGCATTAATTTTATGCCCAACACGTGAGTTATGTTTACAGATCGCTAACGACCTTAAAAACTTTTCTAAAAACGTTGCTAATGCCCACGTTGTTGCCGTTTACGGTGGCGCGAACATTATGCAACAACTACGCGAAATACGCCAAGGCGTTCAAATCGTAGTGGCCACGCCCGGCCGTATGTTGGATATCATTGGCCGTAAAGCCATCGATTTTTCAAATGTTAAATATGTTGTGCTTGATGAAGCTGACGAAATGTTAAACATGGGTTTCCAGGATGACATTAACGACATTTTATCAACTACTCCTGATGACAAAAAAACCTGGTTATTCTCGGCTACAATGCCTGCAGAAGTTCGCCGTATAGCTAAAAACTATATGGACAACCCTGTAGAATTAACTATGGGCACAAAAAACACAGGTAATGTAAACATCGAACACGAATATTATATTGTTCGTGCCCGTGATAAATACGCTGCCTTAAAACGTATTGTAGATTTCAACCCTGAAATTTTTGCCGTAGTATTTTGTAAAACCAAATTGGATACACAGGATGTTGCTGAGCACTTAATTAAAGATGGTTACAATGCTGATGCTTTACACGGCGATTTATCGCAACAACAACGTGATAAGGTAATGCAACGTTTCCGCGAGCGTAACATGCAATTGCTTATCGCTACTGATGTTGCTGCCCGTGGTATTGATGTAAACAATGTTACTCACGTAATCAATTATTCTTTACCTGATGAAATTGAAAGTTATACCCACCGTTCTGGCCGTACTGGTCGTGCAGGTAAAACAGGTATTTCTATCTGTATCATCAACTCTAAAGAATTAGGAAAAATCCGTCAGTTGGAACGCATTATTGGTAAACAATTTACCAAAGCCGAGTTACCAACAGGATTTGATGTTTGCGAAAAACAATTATTCTCTTTAGTACATAAAGTACATAACGTAGAAGTTAACAACGAACAAATTGATCAGTACATTCCTCGTATTATGGATGAATTTGCTGATTTATCTAAAGAGGATGTGATTAAACGTTTTGCTTCATTAGAATTTAACCGTTTCTTGGATTACTATTCTAAAGCACCTGATTTAAATGCAGCTGTTGGAGATGAGCGTGGTGAAAGAGGTGAGCGTGGTGAAAGACGCGGACGTGGTAGCGAAGGTTACACACGTTTGTTCATCAACCTAGGTTCTGTAGATGAATTTACTCGTGGCGATATGTTATCATTTATCTGTAACAACGGAAAAATTGCTGGCAAAAGCGTTGGTAAAATCGATTTAAAAGGCGTATTCTCTTTCTTTGAAGTAGAAGATGATGTTGCTGATAAAGTATTCGAAGGCTTTAAATCTGTAGAATTCAATGGCCGTAGTGTTCGTATCGAAAAGAGCGGAGATGGTGGTCGTGGTGAAGGTGCAGGCGAAAGACGCGGTGGCGGTGAAAGACGTAGCGGTGGTTTTGGCGGCGAGAGAAGAAGTGGCGGAGGCGGCGGTGGTTACCGTGGCGGAGGCGAAAGAAGATCTGGCGGTGGTAGCGGAAGACGTGAAGGTGGAAATCGTGAAGGTGGTGGTTTCAGAGACTTCTCTGGACGTAGCCGCGACGATAAAGGTGGAAGCAGTGATCGTCCGAGACGTGAAGGTGGAAATCGTGAAGGTGGCGATCGCAAGAAAAAATGGTAAATCACTAAACCAAATATTTTATAGCCGTTCTGATTTTTTCAGAACGGCTTTTTTGTTTTTAAAAAATAGGCTTCAATATGAGATCCGTCAGCTGAAGCTGGACGGCAATAATATAGCAATCTGTTATCAAGGATTAAAAATCCTTAGCCCCAGCAGACGGGATTACAATTCCCTACTAACTGAAGTTCTTTTGGAGCAGATTCCAACTAACCAACGGCAATGATCTTGCAATCTTCCAATCCATTCTAAAATTTATATTTTCCTCTTTGAATATATTCATTGCCGTTGACTTCAGTCAACGGATTTATATGAGCATTCGAAGCCGAACACTTACAACCCTTAAAATAAACTACACCTAAACAAAAAAATCCGATAGAAAATCAATTCTATCTGATTTTTAATAAGATATAATTCAATTAGAAATTGAAATTCAATCGAGTAAATACATAACGACCCAAGAAACCAAATTGTGGTGCCTGGTTAGGATATAAAATACCAGAGGTTCCTTGGCTGCCTAATAAAAGTTCAGCAGGATAAACATCAAAGATATTGTTTGCACCGACTGTTAACTTTAAGCTTTTAGTTAAGTTGTAACCTAGGCCTAAATCGGTAATAACACGTCCTGGTAACTCTTGCTGATTTGCAATCGTATTGGTTGGTTGAGATACCTTACCAAAATAAACGTTACGCAAAAACACATTAAATTTATCGATGCTATAATCGAAAGTTAAATTGGCTTTAATGCGAGGTACAACTTTAGTTAATAAAATTACACTTGCATCATCCAAATAAATGCTTTCTTTTCCAGCCAAAAGTGGTGAAGTATTAATCCCGCCTACCAGCGAAGTTTTAGAAATCGTACCGGCAAGGTCTGTTCTTAAAGTACCCTTACCCAAACTTGCAGAATATGAAACAACTGCATCTAAACCCTTAGTTTCTGTATTTACCGCATTTGCAAAGAAACGTGCTGTACTTGCATTGGCCTGGCGTAGGATATTGTAAATTTCCTTATCCTGTGCAGATGCACTTGTAGCATTACTTCCTGTAAAACCGCCTGTGTAAATTACACGGTTATCAATGCGGATTAAATAACCATCCACAGTAATTTTAACTTTCCCCAAATTAGAAGTAAAACCAGCACTATAACTGTTGGATGTTTCTTCTTTCAATTTAGGAATGCCTAAAAGCTGTGCTACGCGGCTATCATTTGCAAAAGTTCCAGATTCGGTAAAAATACCATCTGTAAATACAGTAGATGTTGCATTAAAATAACGCTGTTGTAATGATGGTGCTCTAAAACCACTACTAACGGCACCACGAAGTAAAAATTTATCAGAAAATTTATAACGACCAGCTATTTTAAAGTTAAGTGTCGATCCAAAATCTGAATAATTTTCAAAACGAATGGCTCCATCAACTAAAAATTTATCGGTAAAATTAACCTCGACATCACCATAAGCGGCCACAGAAGAACGGCTTACATTGGTTGCATTATCTGCACTAAAACCTGGGAAACCTTGTGCGCCACCTGTGTAAGCAACACCATTAGCGGCAAAGCGGGTAGAAATATTTCCTTTTAGATTTGGTATTAGGATTGGATTTGCAGTTGTACCAACATTAATCGCATTTCCATAATTTGCGTACGATGCTTCTTCTCCTGCTATAATTTTATAATTCTCATAGCGGTTTTCTGCACCAAAAGCAACGTTAATACCGCTTAAAGTATTTTTAAAGAAACGTGTAAAATCTAAATTGGTTGTGTTTTGAACAAAATCGTAACCACCAGCATCAAAAGATGTTGGCGATGCCGTTAACATGGATGCATTAAGCGTATTAGCAGTAGTAAAGTCGATCTGATTACGACCATAGGTGTTACTGAAATCTGCTTTCCATTCGCCTAATTTTCCACGAATACCGATAGCCAAAGACTGATCACTATTGTCTGTTACAATTTGTGGCAAAAATCCATTAGGATAAATGGTGGCATTGGTTTGAGTCAATTGTCTTGGTGTTCTGTAAAAAGCGGTAGAAGTACCATTTCTAGAGTTTAATCCTCCAAATGCATAAATTTCTGCATGATCAGCCACAGGAACCACGGCGTTTAAAAACAACGCTCCGCCACGATTTTTACTTTGTCCAATATTTGGAACAAAATCAGCACGGCTCAGTCCCCTTCTTGCCAATTCAGCATCTGTAATATCTGCGCCAGTAGGTGTTGGATATAAAGTTGGATTATTATAATCAGTAAAAATTACACCACTGTAGGGCTTGGTACGAGAAGCAAAATCTCGATAATCAAATGAACCTGTTAAATTTAAAAACCCGCCTTTATCATTTAATTTAACACCATAATTAACATTTGCCTGGGCAGTTTGACCATCTAAGCCATCAGAATGCTTGCCTGTAAAACCACCTCCGGTAATACTTGCTGTAAGTTTATTTACATCCTCATTTAAAATAATATTAATTACTCCTGCAATCGCGTCAGATCCGTACTGTGCGGAAGCTCCATCTCTCAACACTTCGATTCTTTTAATTGCCGCAGTTGGAATCGCATTTAAATCTGTACCTACTGAACCTTTACCTAAACTACCATTAATGTTAATTAAAGACGAAGTATGGCGACGTTTACCGTTTATTAAAACTAAAACCTGATCGGGACCTAAGCCTCTTAATGATGCAGGATCGATGTGATCTGTTCCATCTGTTAAATTGGCAACATTCGATGTGAATGAAGGGGCTACATAATTCAAAATCTGACTTAGCGAAACTTGCGGTGCATTTTGTGCAACTTTTTTAACATCAACTAAATCAACAGGAACGGCTGTTTCCAATTGTGAACGAGGTGCGCTTCTGGAACCAATTACCACAATTCCATCCAAATTGTTTTTATTTTCTGTTAAAACAAAGTTTAACTCTTTAGTTTCACCATCAGCAACCTTAACTTGTTTTTGTTGTGTTTGATAACCTAAGTAGCTTGCGGTAACCGAATAGGTTCCTGCCGATGAAAGCTTAATTTGATAAGCACCTTGGGCATTGGTTGCAGATTTTAAACCTTGACCATTAACTGTAATAGTTGCGCCAATAATAGTTTGGAGAGAATCGCTAACTACACCTTTAATAATTTGTGCTTTTAAGCTAAATGAAAATAGAATGAGGGATGTAAGAATAGGGTAAAGTTTTTTTCGCATACGCTGTTTGTTTTTTAAGTGAATTTATTGGTTCAAATATATAAAATAAATTAAATAGACGACTATTTAAGTAGTATTTAACTTTTTAGTGACATAGAAATTTATCATCAGGTTATTCTTTATTAAATGTAAAATGTATACATCAAAAAATATTTGTTCTTAAATTGCATTACTTTAGCAAATTATGCAGGCAAAATACATTTCTTATCAGGAAACAGGTTCCTTTTCTAAATTGGTTTTAGATTACATAAACAACCAAGAAGACCTTTCTACTTTTTATAGTTTTCGCCCTGATATGGATGGTTTGGCCAAAGCAATAGAGAACAGGCACTTTCTTGGCAATAGAAATACCTTATCTGATGTATTAAAACAACAGTACGAACATCTTAATCCTAATAAATCGGTAACAAAAAACATTGAGCTGCTGGCGCTCGATAATACCTTTACGGTTACGACAGGTCATCAGCTTAATCTATTTACTGGCCCTTTATATTTTATCTATAAAATCGTAACTACAATAAATCTTGCCATCGAGTTAAAAATCGCTCATCCCGATAAAAACTTTGTGCCTGTTTATTGGATGGCAACCGAAGACCACGATTTTGATGAAATAAACCATGTTAGTGTTGATGAAAAAAACATCAGCTGGATACAACAAACAAATGGTGCAACCGGGCGATTAAGTACGAAGACCGTCGCGGCAGCAGTTCTTGCCTACAAAGGGTATTTGGGAATTTCGAAAAATGGAAAAAGAATAGCCAAACTGGTTGAGCAAGCCTATTTAGAGCATGATAATTTAGCCGATGCCACAAGGTTTTTGGTAAATAATCTATTTGAGCGATATGGTTTGGTTATCGTAAACGCAGATGACGCCAGATTGAAAAAGCAGTTTGCAGCTATCATTACTACTGACATAATTGACGAAAATAGTTCAAAAATCATTGAAGAAACCTCTAAAAAATTAGAACAAAACGGGTATAAATCGCAGGTTAATGGCCGAGATATCAATTTTTTCTATCTGAAGGACGAACTTCGAGAAAGGATAATATTAAAGGATGGAAACTATACAGTTAACCATACCGACATCAGTTTTACTACGGAAGAACTCAAAGCTGAAATAGATGCGCATCCAGAACGTTTTAGTCCAAATGTCGTGATGCGCCCAATGTATCAAGAGGTGATTTTGCCAAACATAGCCTACATTGGTGGCGGTGCAGAGGTTGCGTATTGGATGCAACTGAAAGCTAATTTCGATTTTTATAAAGTAGATTTTCCGGTATTACTTTTGCGGAATTCAGCATTATTAATCGATAAAAGAAGTGCACAAAACATATATAGCTTAGGTTTTGAACTGGAAGATTTTTTCCTTTCTGCAGAAGAACTGAAAAACATCTGGGTAAGAAAAAATTCTACTGCACAGCTGAGCTTAGCTGACGAAACAAGAGCAATTAACAGCATTTTTGATCAGATAAAATTAAATGCTTATAAAATAGACAAAACGCTTTCTGTTTCTACGGATACCGCTAAACAGAAAACCAATCATTTATTGGCAAACCTAGAGAAAAAGCTTTTTAGAGCAGAAAAGCGCAAGCATGAAGTGGCTTTGCTTCAAATTGACAATGTGAAAAAAAGACTGTTTCCTAATGGAACACTTCAAGAAAGAATTTTAAATATTGCGCCAATGTATGTTAATTATGGAGAAGATTTTCTCTCATCGTGCATAGAAAACTTTGAGCCTTTAGGCGGCGATTTTACACTATTACTTCCTTCTTGATATTAAGTTTAAGCCTAAAAACAGCTTGGTACTTGCACAAATACCTGATACTATATTATGAATTTCATAACCTTTACCGAAAACAATCTTCGAGATTTTACCTATAATGTTTTCAAAAAAATGGGCTGTTCGGATGAGCATGCTGTTTTAGCAACCGACGTTTTAGTGCGTTCCGATTTACGAGGCATTGATTCTCATGGAGTTGCCCGTTTAAGTGGATATGTTCGCCTTTGGGAAAAGAAAAGGATAAATGCAACCCCAAATATTAAAATTATACACGAGACACCCACAACCGCTACTGTAGATGGTGATGCTGGATTAGGCTTGGTGGTTGCACCTTTTGCCATGAAAATAGCCATTGAAAAGGCAGAAAAATATGGAAGTGGCTGGGTTTCTGTAAAAAATTCAAATCACTTCGGAATTGCTGGCTACCACGCCCTTATGGCTGTTGAACAGGATATGATTGGAATTAGCATGACCAATGCAAGCCCGCTTGTAGCACCAACATATTCAAGCGAAAGATTATTGGGAACCAATCCAATGTGTTATGCTTTTCCCGCCGGAAAATATCCACCTGTTATTGTAGACATGGCTACCGCGGCTGCAGCCAATGGAAAATTAGAAATTGCTCAACGGGCAAATAAAAGCATTCCGGACGGATGGGTTCAAGACAAAAACGGAGAAAGCTCTATCAATCCGAATGAGTTAAAAAATGGTGGCTCGTTACTACCATTGGGAAGTGATAAAGATCATGGTAGCCACAAAGGTTATGGACTCGGCGCCACAGTAGATATTTTATCAGCTGTGCTTTCTGGTGCAAATTATGGGCCTTGGGTTCCACCCTTTGTTGCCTTCCTAGAACCATCTGCTAATCCTGTTGGCGAAGGTTTAGGCCATTTTTTGGGCGCCATGCGTGTTGATGGCTTTAGACCAAAGGAAGATTTTAAAAACCACTTGGATAATTGGGTCGAGCGCTTTAAAAGTGCTGAAACCGTTGATCCGGAAAAAAAAGTAATTATTCCTGGAGAGCCTGAACACGAGTTTGAAACGGAAAGAAAAATTAGCGGAATTCCGATTATTGATGTTGTGGTTAAGGATCTGAACGAATTGGCAGAAAAACTCGGGATTAAAAGCTTATCTTAGAAAGCATAAAAAAGCCGCAGATTTAACCAGAATCTACGGCTTACTAAATAAACACAGTTATAACCCACCATGCTAGGGCTGAGAATTTCTATTATGGTTTTCGATAGTGCATTCGCTTGGTTTTGATTAGCGAATGCACTATTTGGTTTTATTGTTTATCCCACCAGATTCTTCCTTTGGTATCTTGTGCGTTAATGCCGTAAGCAGCATCTTTAGCAATCATAGCTTGAATGGCAGCTGCATAATTTGCAGAATTGAGGTTAGAACCAGAACTTAAATCTAGAGAGTTTCTTCTCGGAATCAGTAAATTTTGACTGCCATCATAAAGGCTTTCTAAATACGCAATGGATGATGTACCAATTAATCCATTATTTCCCGGCCTAACATCTGTAAACTGCGGATAACCTGTTCTTTTCCACATGGCCCACGATTCTTCTGGTTGCATTAAATAGTTTACCCAAGCCTGAGAGTAAATACTTGGCAAACCTAAGAATGGCAGGTTTGTGGCAAAATTTCCAATGGTAATGTTTGCAGCATTAGGAACATTGGTAGCAATGGCAGCTGCTTTATAAGCATCGAAAGAAGCCTGAACGCCAGCATAAAACCACTGCGAAGCCGATTTACCCAAGCCATTACCTCCTTTTTGGGCAATCTCAGCCATCATAAAACAGGTTTCTGCATAGGTTAAATATGGTGTGCGCATTTTTATAGTCGATCCATCAACAAATGGCTCATCATCATGCAATAAATCTTTAGATGAACGGGCATCGAAACCTCCAAAACCACCATTTTTAATAAATAGCCTGCTTTGTATGGCAGATAAAAATCCTAGAGTTTGGGTACCGCCTGTAATTGTAAAGGTTTTAAAACGATCTCCACCGGTTGAACCATAAGCAGTACTGGCTGAAGCCGGAAAAGTATGCTTACCCCAATAACGCACTTGGTTTTCTGGTTGCAAGAGCGCTGCCTGTGCCGCAGCATCGCCTTTTTGTTGAACCACTAAATAGTTTTTGTAGTTCGTTCCAAAATCATTCTGACGAACCATAAAACCAATCCTTGGATCGTTTGTAGATTTTAAATATTCTACAAAAGGGAAAGCAGCATTGTACGAGAACAAAATCACATTGATATCATCAACATTATTATTCCAGTCGCGGGTTTGGCTGTACCCGAAAGATGCATCGTTACTAGCAATAATATTGCCTGCAAAATTATTGGCAATATCAGTAAGAACAGCTGTTAACTGAGCTGGATCACGCTTTTCGTATCTCTGTGCAATTTTAATTCTTAAGGTATTAGCAAAAGAAAGCCATTTGCCATAGTCTCCATTATAGAAGAAATCTTGCGCACCTAAAGCAAACTGACCCGTACTATTTTTTAATAGCGTAGCTGCGTCTTTTAATTGCGTATCGAAAGTTTTGTAAAGGTTGAAATCAAAGTCATAAGCTGGCAACGGATACTGAACATCGTTAAAGGCCTGAGTATAGGGAAGCGCTCCAAAAACATCAGCAACTTTCCAGGCTTGATAGGTATTGATAATCGAACAAATCGCCTTTAACCCCTGGTATGTATTTTTCTGAGCATCAGGCAGTGAATTTATTTTGGCAATGATGCGATTCATATCCCGGCCGTTTCCTGTAAAATAATCATTGTAGTAAGGGAAACCTGGATTAGGACCTGTTGTTTTTGTTGGATTCCAATAATTTCCCGCCAAACCGTTCGCATCTACACCATCTGGAACAATATATTGCATATATGTCATGGTTGATGCATATTTCTGCGAAGTATTTCCCCTTGATGTTAGATTAAAATCTGCCGTAGCACCTGTAAACAAAAATTCAGGATTGGCATCACTTAATGTTTTTGGATTGGTATTGGTATCTATCAATTCTTTTTTGCAGGATTGGCTCACCGCAGCTAAAGCAATCAATCCCAGTATATATTTATTTATCGTTTTCATTTTTCTAAGGATTTGCACTATAAAGTAATGTTTAAGCTAACCGAATAATTTCTGTAAAACGGTACACCACCAGTAATATATGGTCTGAAAGGATCGTTACTTTGGATAGATTCCGGATTTTGACCTCCGCTTAATGTTCTATACAAATAGCCAATATTACGAGCCGAAACGCTTAAGCGAGCACCTTTAATATGGACTTTATCCAATAAAGAGCTTGGCAAGCGGTAGCCTAAAGTAATTTCGCGAAGCATAATCCAAGAGTTTTTGGATGCAGTTTCGTTACCGTTGATGTTGGTTCCCCAGCCATAAAAAGTATTATAATAAAGAGAGGCTTTCCATGGTTCAACCAAACCTTGATCGTAAGCTTGTCTAAAGGTCATTCCACCAATACTTACTCCAGGTTTAAGCGGACTCATCTGGCCTGCATCAAAAACTGCGTCAGGAATAACACCATCATATCTTGTTAAGCCAGTATATGAATCTTTACGGGCAACACCTCCATGCTCTTGATCGCGGAAGTTTAAAGTATTTGCAGAAGTACCCTGACCTGTTGCATAACTTAATGATTCTGAATATACATAGCCTCCAAAACGACCATCAACCTGAGCAAATAAGCTTAAGTTTTTATAACGAAGAGTTGTGCTGATACCACCAGTTAAATCTGGTTCGATTTTACCAATGTTAATTCTTTTTTGATCATCTGAATAATCAGGATTAACGATTGAATAATCTGCAATATCATATTTTACAGTTGGATTGGTATTGGTTTGGCGACTGCTTACCTGAATAATCGGAAAACCTGTTGCAGGATCTTTCTTAGATGCGGCCCAAGTTTCAGCAGTTAAAACGCCAAATTCGCCACCTTCGTAAGCATAAACATTTGCACCATCATAACCACCGCTTAACTCCCATTCTTTTATGCCACTTCCAAACTCAACAACCTTACTTTTGTTGCGGGCTAAATTCACGGCAAAGTTTAAATTCCAGTCTTTGCTGCGAATTGGAGTTACATTGATCAACAACTCTAAACCTTTATTTTGGATGTTACCAGCGTTCAAGAAATTTCTGCTGAAACCTGTTTCGATTACACCAGGAACATATAATAATTGATCAAAAGTATTGGTTTTGTACCAGGCAAAATCAACATTAACAAGCTCTTTGAATAAACCAAAGTTTGTACCCAATTCTAACGAACGTTGTCTTTGAGGCTTTAAATCTAAATTTGGTTTAATATCTGCATTAATCTGCGAAGCGCTACCAATGGTTTGGTTATTGTTGTTGTAGATTACACCAGGAGCATAACCTGCGCCAGTTGCATAAGGACCTGCAACACCAGCATTACCCACATAAGCCAACGAGGCTCTTAATCTTCCACTTGATAACCAGTTAGGCATATCGGCTTTTAAATGGTCATAAAAACCATAAGATAAATTTACCGATGGATAAAACACGGAGTAATTGTTCGCTCCAGCAACAGCGTATGGATAGGTTAATGTAGACAACCAATCATTACGTCCAGTAATCTCTAAATTTAAATATTCCTTATAGTTTAAATTTAATACAGCACCCAAACCAATGGTTTTTGTATTTGCTGTACGGGCACCTGGATAATTTACACCATTGTAACTATAATTGTAATAATAGTTTTTTTGAATATCGTTTACGGAGTTTGCAGGGAAAAATTGATTGGGTACTGCCAAACCACCATTTGTATTTACACCATAGTTTTCTGATAAACCATTTCCATAAATTTCGTTTAATAATCTAAGATCTATATTTAAATCATTGTTCATTACTTTCTTAGCTGCATGAGCCATGAATAAAAGCGTGTAATCTGTTGAATAATTTCCTCTACTTGCATATTCGCCACCTGCATTATTCTTATCATTACCGTAGTTCTTAGTTTCTTCGTAAATTTTTAGGAAGTTAACATTTGCCCTACCCGATAAATCCAACCAAGGTGTAACCTGAGCCTTCAACTGTGCATAACCTAAAAATGAATTTTCGTTTTTACGATAATTGTTTTTATCAAATACAGAGAACGCGGCGGTAACACTGCTTAAATTTCCAAATACGCCAGCGCTATTAATCGAGTTATCTGCATTGCGGTAAGTTGCACGCCAATCGTTATAATCTAGGTTACGTGGCAAATAATACGTATTAAATGCCAAGTTCGATCCGCCTCCATAAGCATATCTACCTTGATTAAAGTAATTAGATGTAGCCGTATTTGCATAGTTAATGCCAATTTCTGTAGAGAAAACCTTGTTTAAATCGCCACCTACTTTAATATCGAAGGCGTTTCTTTTTAAACCATTATTTGGCAACATACCCTTGCTCGAATTATTTGAATAGGATAAACGATAGTTGAATTTATCGTTTGCGCCGCTTAGAGAGATGTTGTTATTGATGAAGTTTCCATCCTGATAAAAAGCTTTCCAGTTTTCTGGCTGAGCAACATAAGGAGTCATTCTAGAGTGATCGTAAATTACAGGGTGTAACGTTCCATCAAAAGCTGGACCCCAGCTGCCAACAGTATTGGCCTGAGTTCCATCTGGTGCAAAATTACCTTCTCTGGTTAACGCACTTCCCTGCCCATAAGTATTTTGAAACTCCATTGGGCTTTTATAAATATTTGAGGTTTGATAAGTGGAATTAACCTCAATACCTAATCCGTTACCGGCTTTACCTTTTTTTGTTGTGATCACAATTGCTCCATTTAAACCACGAGAGCCATACAATGAGGTAGCCGCCGCCCCTTTTAATACTGTAATCGATTCGTAATCATCGGGATTTAAATTCTTTAATTGCGAACCCCCATCAGTATCATCTGCATTTACAATGTTGTTTTGGAGTACGTTTCCATCAACCACAAAAATTGGCTGGTTATTGGCCTGGCCAGGGGTAGAACCCAAAACCTTAGCACCACGAATTTGGATAAACGGAGAAGTTTGAACACCCGCCGCACTCATTACGTTTACATTAACCCCGGCAACTTTTCCTTGTAAAGCTGTAATTGGGTTAACCGTGTTGGTTCTGGTAATGTCTTCGCCCTTAACGGTAGTAACGGCATAGCCAAGATTTTTATTCTCCTTGATAATACCTAATGCTCCAACTACATTTACCTCACTAAGTTCGTTTGCATTATCTTTTAAAGTTATATTAACTGAAGATTGACTGCCTACAGAAATTTCCTGTTTTGCAAAACCAATGGCCGAAAAAACCAGTACTTCATCGGTATTTGCTGAAATAGAAAATTTACCGTTTGCATCGGTTTGAGTACCCCTATTTGTTCCCTTAATGGAAACACTTACACCTGGCAGGGGTCCAGATGCTTCCCTTACCGTTCCGGTAATGGTTTTTTGTGCAAAAGCTGTTATTGTTAAAAAAGTTAACAACAATATACTTAAACACTTTAAGTACATTTTTTTCATAATTGTTTTTTAGTTTAGAATTGATTAGTTGTTTATTTGAAGGATGTAGTTTTTTTATTCTTTTATAGTTGTTGTGTTGGTTATATTATTCAAATTGGCTATGCTCTAATATTAAACTTGCCGCCGCCAAAAGTTCAGCATCATTGGCTAGGCTTGATAATTTTATGGTAGTTTGCTCTGCAATTCGTGGTATGCAGAATTCGTTTATAGCCTGCTGGATAGGTGGCAATAACATTTTTCCAGCCTTTGCTCCTCGCCCGCTCAGTACAATACTTTCTGGATTTAGAATATGAATAAGTGTGGCCAATCCTTTTCCAATCTGAAATGCTGCATTAGATAAAATGGAAATGGCTAAAGGATCCCGATTAACCACAGCATCCAAAAAATGATCTCCAGGATGTTTGCTCTTATCTTTAAAAAGCTCTTGCATGCTAGATTCTGCTCCATCAGCAACTGCTTTCTCGGCTTTTTGAGCCATTACCAAAAGTGAGGTATCAACTTCTAAGCATCCGCGTTTTCCACATGAACATAGGTTATTGCTATCCGATAACGGAATGTGACTAAACTCGCCTGCATAGCCACTGCTGCCTCGATAAAGCTTACCATTAACTATCATTCCTAAACCAGTGCCCCACCCAATGTTAACAACCATCACGTCTTTTAAATCAATAGCCTCCCCAAAGTTGAGTTCGGCTAAAGCAATTAAACTAGAGTCGTTATCAATGTAAACCGGCATGTCCATTTTGAATGATAAATAGGATTGCAAAGTCGTTCCGCTTTCTACTTTTAAATAAGAATAATTTATTCCCTCCTCGGCATTTACGAAACCAGGCATCCCGATTCCTACACCGATAATATCATGATTAGAGAGACCGGAAATTTTTATACTTTTTTTAATAAACTGAATTAAGCGATCGGCATTATTAGCTTCATCGGTCATATCAAAGTCTAGCATTTGAATGGGAATTACCGTGCTGCTAGATAAATCATAAATGGCTAACCTGGTAATTAACTGATCCATTGCAACAGCAACGATATATTTTTTGTGATTTGGGTTTAGCAAATAGGTTAATGCTCTTCTTCCGCCTGTTGACGGCGCCAAGCCTTGCTCTAGAATATAACCTTCATTAATTAGTCCATTAACAGCAGAGGTAACTAAAGGAAGGCTTTTTTGTGTCAGTTTACTTAAATCGGTTAGCGATAATACTTTTTTATAGTATAGGTGTTTAATAATATCCGCCCGAAGACGTTGACCTTTCTCTATTATTACCGACATGTTTATTTGATTATTAAACAAACTTAAAAAATAATTTCAAAACATTACACAACTTATTAATTTTTTTTAAAAGTATTTTTAAATAAAAAAAAAGGCTTACGTTTCCGCAAGCCTTTGATTTATAGATAATAAATATTAGTGGATTCCTTTGAACAATCTACTCCATCGAATTTTGCTGAAGAAAGATCCATCTCCATCCCAGCTCATCCAAATAAATAATGCCTTTCCAACTACATGATCTTCCGGCACAAAACCCCAATAACGCGAATCTGCAGACTGATGTCTGTTATCACCCATCATCCAATAATAATTCATTTTGAATGTGTAAGAAGTAGCTATTTTATCATTGATGTACCAATCGTTGCCTTTTTTCTCCACCTTGTTACCTTCGTAAGTTCTAATTGCTCTGTAATATAGAGGCATGGTATTGCTGTCAATCTGAACCGTCCAGCCTTTTGCAGGGATTTTTATCGGACCAAAGTTATCTACGTTCCAAACACGTTTTGGATCGTGTGGAAATAAACCACCATCAGCACCCGGGGCTTCTGGAGCCATAGTTATCGATTTTACAAAATCTAACTTTTTAACTTCTTCAGCAATTTCTGGAGATGAGTTCGCGATATATGTATCAGCAGAAACCTGTTGCATCTCGGCCGTTTTCAGCCCCAAATCTTCAAAAACACTGAAATTAACATTAGGCGTTTTCAATTCGATTTTATACGGCATCATACCTGTACTTTTAATCGGCTCGTCTTTGCCATTTACATTGGCAATGCCGTTTTTCATGCTGATCACATCGCCAGCAATTCCAATGCAACGCTTAATATAATTCTCGCGTTTATCAACTGGCCTACTGGTAACATGATATTGGGTATTGATGGCTTCTCTTCCGCTTTGTCTAACCAGATCATAATAACTTGGATTTTGATTTTCTAGCGCAACGGTATCTCCTTCTGGAAAATTGAAAACCACAACATCGTTTCTTTTAATTTCTGATAATCCAGGTAAACGATGATATTTCCATTGAACGCCATCCCAATATGCTTTTGTGCCTGTAATTGGCATGGTGTGATGCGCAAAAGGGAAAGCAACTGGTGTCATCGGAATACGAGCACCGTAATTAACCTTGCTTACAAAAAGAAAATCGCCAACCAATAAAGATCTTTCCATAGATCCTGATGGAATGGTATACGCCTCAATAAAGAAAACACGAATAATTGTTGCTGCAACTACAGCAAATACAATAGCATCTACCCATTCGCGGGTTTTGGTTTTTTTCTTTTTTTCGGCATTATTTTTTTTCTGCCAGAACTTGTAATTCATATTTTTTATTTAGTTAGCCTCACCCCAGCCCTCTCCAAAGGAGAGGGAGCGCAAAGCGGTAATATTTAATGCCTATATATCCTTCAGCTTTAAGCTTTGGTCTTTAAGCTTACTTATTCAAATATATCAGTAATACTGAAAAATCCTTTTTTATTTTGAAGCCACTCTGCTGCTACAACTGCTCCCAAAGCGAAACCTGCCCTATTGTGTGCCGTATGCTTAATTTCTATCTCATCAACCTCACTGCTGTAAATTACGGTATGTGTTCCAGGAATGTTTTCAATTCTATGCGATTCGATTAACAGCTGATCTGCTTTTGGAAATAATTCTACATCAGTTCCAACCGTTTCATTTAGCCATTCATTTTTGCGATCTAAATTATCAACTATCCCCTCAGCAAGCGTAATGGCTGTTCCACTAGGGGAATCGAGCTTCTGTGTATGGTGAATTTCTTCTACCTGAACTTCGTAAGCCGGATAATTATTCATCAGCTTTGCTAAAGCTTGATTGATTTTAAAGAACAAATTAACCCCAATACTGAAGTTAGACCCATACAGCAAAGTATTGTTACTTGTATTACATTCGTTTTTTACTTCCTGTAATTTACCATACCAACCCGTGGTACCTACAACAATTGGAACACCTGCATCAAAACAGGTATCTACATTATGAAGAACTGAATCTGGTGTACTAAAATCAATCGCCACGTCAGCATTTTTTAAATTTTGACGGGTCAGGTCTTCTTGATTATCTATTGAGATTTTTAAAACGACTTCGTGTCCGCGTTCAAGGGCAAATTTTTCGATAATCTGTCCCATTTTACCATAACCTAAAAGCGCAATTTTCATGGTTTATAATTAAAATGTTAGGGAAAGTTTTAAGGCTGGTGTTGCATTAAAACCATACATAGTGTTAGAATTGATCATTGATGGAAGCACCTTGAAAGATAATTTATCATCAATATTAAAGAAGTGCAAACGGGCTGCAACATACGCATCGATAATATTTGCAGCATAAAGTAAACCATAAGAAAACAATACGATTTGTCCGTTACGGTTATAAGTACTCTTGGCAGATGTTATTCCCGCATCCGAATATCTGGATAGCTCTGGATTTCCAGTTACAGTTTTGTCGCCCAAATTCCTAGCTTCCCTGTATTGTGCTTCTTTTAAAAAGATGTTGTAGTTTTTTCGACTATCTATGTAAGAAACCGTTAATGCAGTAAAGCCACCATAAATGGCCACAATTTTCCCTATGGTATATACTTTTTGGAAAGCCTGACTTTTACCAGCTCTGGTTCCATAGCCATCGTTAAGCAACTGGATGTTATAAATCTGCCCTAAGCCAGGAAAAATCATTGATCTAAAAACTGCCTTGCGACCGGCAACTTTACCTGGATTAACATATTTAGCCTTCATGGAATCCTGTCGAGTCATTGGCTGTTTAACTTTCGTTTTAGCTGTATCAACCGGTTTTACCGTAGAATCCTGAACCTGAGCTGACGCCCGGTTTACAAGAAAAAATGCAAACAAAGAAAGCAGTATTAAAAATTTGCCCTTTTGCATTACCAGTCTAATAATTCTAAAATTCTATTCAAGTCATCATCACTCATAAAAGGAATTTCTATTGCTCCCTTACCGTTTTGACTAACCTTTAGTTTAACACGGGTTGCAAATTTAGATGCCAGATCATCTTGCAGTTTTTGATATTGAAAGGAAACCCCTTTTACTTTAGGTTTGTCTTCTACCTTAAGAGGTGCATGTTGCAAGTTGCGAACCAGCTCTTCTACCTTACGAACCGATAAACCCTTATCTAAAATTTCTTGGTGTATAAACAATTGCTTATCTACACCATCAACATTAATTAAGGCACGGGCATGCCCCATGGAAATTCTTTGATCGCGGATTGAAGCCTGTATGGCTGGTGGAAGTTTTAATAAACGCAAATAATTGGTAACCGTTGTACGATTTTTACCAACACGCTCGCCCAGTTGCTCCTGTTTCAAGCCTACTTCATCAATCATTCTTTGGAAACTCAAAGCAACTTCGATTGCATTTAAATTTTCACGCTGAATGTTTTCAATCAGCGCCATTTCCAACATCTGTTGGTCGTTAGCGCTGCGAATATATGCCGGAATCTGAGTTAAGCCAGCAAGTTTCGATGCTCTAAATCTACGCTCACCAGAAATTAGCTGATATTTATTGGCACTAATTTTTCTAACTGTAATTGGCTGAATAAGGCCTTGTACTTTTATCGAATCTGCAAGTTCGTTTAAAGCAACTTGATCAAATTCTGTACGTGGCTGGTATGGATTGGTTTCAACTTCAGTTAAACTTACGTGACTGATATTGCCAATCTGCTCAGTTTCGCTAACAGCATTTACCTGCTGTTTCGGCGGATGAGCGGATTCGCTATCATCTAAAAGCGCACTTAACCCTCTTCCTAAACCTGTTTTTCGCTGAAAAGATGTCATCTATAAATTTATAATGTTGCTGTACCTATGTTTTCTTCCTCTTTCAACAAGCCGTTTTTCTTTACAATTTCACGGGCAAGGTTTAAGTAATTTATGGCGCCTTTGCAGTTTGCATCGTGCATAATTACCGAAACACCATAACTTGGAGCCTCACTCAAGCGTGTATTTCTTTGAATAATCGTATCGAAAACCAACTCGTGGAAATGTGTTCTAACCTCTTCTACAACTTGGTTCGATAAACGTAAGCGTACATCGTACATGGTTAATAGAATCCCTTCAATTTCCAGTTCAGGATTTAAACGGTTCTGCACAATTTTAATTGTGTTTAATAATTTCCCTAAACCTTCCAATGCAAAATACTCGCACTGAACCGGAATAATTACAGAATCCGCAGCCGTTAAAGCGTTAATGGTAATTAAACCCAATGATGGAGAACAATCGATGATGATAAAATCATATTGATCTTTAATTTTCTCCAAAACCGCTTTCATTTTGTACTCGCGGTTGTTTAAGTTAATCATCTCTATTTCCGCACCCACTAAATCGATGTGTGCAGGCAATAAATCTAAATTTGGTGTATCCGTTTTCTGAATCGCTTGTAAAGGATCGATATCGTTAATGATACATTCGTAAATACTGTCTTTTATATTTCTCGGATCAAAACCGATACCTGAAGTCGAATTTGCCTGAGGATCAGCATCTACCAATAAAGTTTTATATTCTAATACGGCCAAACTAGCAGCCAGGTTTATAGATGAAGTTGTTTTACCAACACCACCTTTTTGATTTGCTAATGCAATAATTTTGCTCATCTATATCTCCGAAATTTACTTAACGTTTATTTGGGCTGTGTAATTTATGCCTTTTAATCGGCAAAAAGTTCTATTTTTGCGTTGTTTACGCCCTTTTTCTCAATCAGCTAAGATACAAACTATATGGCAATTTTAGCAAAATGGGTATTCGGGTTTTAAACATCTTATTAACAATTACGCATGGTTACAATAATAGCCGCTACCAATAGGCCCAATAGCAATACGCTAAAAGTTGCTAAATATTACCAGCAACAACTTAAATTAAAAGGTGTAGAAGCTGGCTTATTTAGCTTGGAGCACTTACCCATCGATGTTTTAAATACCGATATGTATGGCAAAAGATCAGTTGAGTTTCAAAGAATCCAGGATCTGATTAACGAAACAACCAAGTTCTTATTTGTTATGCCCGAATACAATGGAAGTTATCCAGGTGTTTTAAAAGTACTTATTGATGCCTGCAATTTTCCTGATAGCTTTTACGATAAAAAAGCGGCATTGGTAGGTGTTTCTTCTGGCAAATACGGCAATATTCGAGGCGTAGACCACTTTACAGGGGTTTGCCATTATGTGCATTTGAATGTTTTACCACTTCGTTTGCACATCCCAAACATTAAAAGCGAGTTAGATGCCAACGGCAATTTGATTCAACCCGATACCATAAAATTTACCAACGAACAAATTGATAAGTTTATTAAGTTTTAAACAAGAATTTCAAGATTTTAGGATTTGAACAATTCTATTTGATCTGCGTTTTTTATCTGCGAAAATCTGCGGGAGAATTTTATTTTTTTTAAAATTAGAAAATCAAAACCTGTTTTTCAGTTTAAACGCAGCCCTACTTTCCGCTTTACTCGTTGCACTCGTGTCCGCTTCAATTAGGTTTATTTTACTCGGGACATTGCAAGAAACCTCAGTTGGCTTCCCTAAAATTTTGATAAATTCAAGTCGTTATTAAGCTCCAAATCTAATCCACTTATCCCCCTCATGCCCAAAAATAAAAGAGCCGGGATGCAACATTTCAGCAATATCTTCAATTAACGAAACCGCATTTTCGGCAGTTTTCATGCGGTTAACATCATCATTTAATAAGATAATTCTATTATTTTGAACAGCTTGCCAATCGGCGTCCAAAACCGTTGGTACTTCTCTCATCAAATCGGTCAGTGTTTTTCCGGGTTGATAATAAATGATAAAAACAGCACTCAAAATATCCGACTCGATCATCCCGCCCGCCTGTGCAATTTCTTCAGATAAAAAATAACTTGGGTTATTATTTACATCCAAACAAGCTACGGGCATTTTATCCATAAACTTAATTTTATGCTCCACTAAATCTAAACGTTCCTGTAATTCTTCTTGTTCGGTAGCGTTAAGGCCAATAAATAAATCGTTTAAAAAAGACATCTGCATTAAATTTATTAATTTGTGCAAAAATAACATTCCTTAACTCATGCGAGGCTCATTTAGATATATTTTTTGGTTTTTCTGTGCAATTACCCTTGTTTCCTGTAAAGATAAATCAGACCATAAAGACAAAAAAACATTTAATATTAATCTTGATCAAGGCTTAACTTCCCTAGATCCTGCCTTTGCCCGAAATCAGAATGCAATTTGGATGACCAATCAAATCTTTAATGGTTTGGTACAGATAGATTCTTCCTTGCAAACCATTCCATGTATTGCAAAAACCTGGCAAGTATCTGAAGACGCCTTAACTTATACCTTTAACCTGCGGAATGATGTTTACTTCCACGATGATCCGATTTTTAAAAACGGCAAAGGCAGAAAAGTAACTGCAAGTGATTTTGCTTATAGTTTTTATCGATTAATTGATCCTAAAGTGGCTTCATCCGGAGGTTGGATTTTCAGCGATAAGGTTAAAGATCAAAAAAACTTTATAGCGCTGAACGATTCTACTTTCCAGATTAAGCTGGTTCGTCCGTTCCCTCCGTTTATGAGCTTACTTACCACACAATATTGTTCTGTAGTGCCCAAAGAAGTTGTGGAGCATTATGGAAAAGATTTTAGAAGTCACCCCGTAGGTACAGGTCCCTTTAAATTTAAATACTGGAAAGAAAGCGAGATTTTGGTGCTTTTAAAAAACGAACATTATTTCGAAAAGGATAACAAGGGTATACAATTGCCTTATCTAGATGCCTTAAAAGCATCTTTTATAACGGATAAACAAAGCGGTTTTATGAGTTTCTTAAAAAAGGATCTTGATTTTTATTACAATGTTGATGGAAGTTACCGCGATGACATTTTAACCAAAAGCGGCAAAATGGCCTCAAAATATAAAGGCAAATTTACCTTGACCAAAAGCCCCTACCTATGTACAGAATATGTGGGTATTTTGGTCGATTCATCATTAAGTATTGTAAAAAATTCTCCCTTGAGAATTAAAAAAATTAGACAAGCCATTAATTATTCTATCGATCGGGATAAGCTGATCAAATACCTAAGGAACGGAATTGGAATTGCGGCAACATCTGGATTTATTCCTAAAGGAATGCCCGGATTCGACAGTTTAGCCGTTAAAGGTTATGCATATAACCCAAAGTTGGCAGCAAAATTATTAGCCGAAGCTGGTTTCCCTGAAGGTAAGGGACTAACCGAAATTACATTAAACACCACAACAACTTATAAAGATTTGATCGAATTTATCCAGGGTGAACTCACCGCTATCGGAATAAAAACCAAAATTGATGTGAGTCCAAGCGCCAGTTTACGCGACTTAATGTCTAAAAACAACGTAAACTTTTTCCGGGGTTCTTGGTTGGCAGATTATGCAGATGGCGAGAATTTCCTATCTATGTTTTATTCAAAGAACAAAGTTCCCTACGGACCAAATTATACCGCTTTTTATAATAATGATTTCGATAAATTATTCGAAAAAAGTTATTACGAGCCAGACAACGAAAAAAGATTTAAGCTTTATCGCCAAATGGATCAGATGGTTATGGATTACTCCCCTGTTGTTCCGCTGTTTTACGATCAATCTGTTGTGATGCTGCAAAACAACATTTCGGGTTATGCTTTTAATCCTTTAAGTTTAATGATATTAAAACGCATCAAAAAACAATAGAGCCAAAATTCTACATCCAAAACCAAAATAAGCTTAGGTTTTTGGCCACAGATAAAACAGATTTTACCTGAACAATAATTAGATACAGGAAAACATGAATTGCTTATTTTTCCATCAATTTCCGCTTCAAAAATTCAGCGGTTGCTTCGCTTACTTTTAGCCCATTAGAAAATTTCATCCAATGGTGCGTATCGTCAGGAATGGCTAAAAACTCGAATTCGAACTTTTTATCTTGAAAGCGTTTAGCCAAATCTACGCTCTGACTGTAAGCCACATTGCGATCATCATCGGCGTGAATGATTAAAGTTGGAGAAGTCCAGGTATTTAAATAACTCATGGGCGATGATTCTGTTGCAAGCTTGGCCGCCAAATCGGCATCTGGAGCCACCTCCTTACCTTCGGCATTAAAATTACTAAAACGGTTGTTTACGCCATGGATATCAACCCCAGCTACGAAAAGCTTTGAATCCTTTCCTAAAGCAAGCGCCGTTAAATACCCGCCATAAGATCCTCCATAAATTCCGATTTTTTTATTGTTTACATTTGGCTGATTGGCCAACCACTCTCCAGCGGCTTTAATATCCTGATACTCTGAAGCACCTTGCGCCCCAGCATTCGCCGGTTTATGAAAATCGTAACCGTAACCCAAACCTAAGCGATAATTAACAGACAAAACGGTAAAACCCAAATTAACCAGATACTGATTTAAAGCATAATCAATTGAATAATAATCCATTGGATTCCAACCTAAAAACATTTGGCGTTGTGGCCCTCCATGTACATATAGAATTGCCGGAGTCTTTCCAGTAGATTTTTGTGGTGTAAACAACTGTCCATAAACAGTTTTTCCATCAGCAGCTTTAAAGCTTACATGCTTTGGCACCACCAATTTTTTTGTTGGAAAATCAGCCGGAATAAGCTCTTCACCGATTAATTGAATTGATTTTTTATCCGGTAAAAGTGCCGGTAAAAGTGGTCTTTGCGCTGTAGAACTTAAGCAAGCAACAGTTGCGTTATCAGCCAACATTACCGGATAAGCCTCTATTCCTTTTCCTATGCTTAAAGCTTGCATTTCTGCATGATCAACCGAAACCTTATAAATATGTCTCCTATCCAAATCATCAGCATCAGCGCCCGTGTTTGCACTGAAAACAATCTGTTTCTTATCGGTACTGAGCTTAACATTTTCTACTGCAAATTCGCCAGTGGTTAATAATAATCTTTTGGTTCCATCCGGATTTATCGAATACAAATGTGGCCAGCCGTCTTCATAAGAAGAAAACACAATCTTATCCTTTGCCCAGAGTAAATTTGCACCTCCATCAATCGATGGGTAAGAACCTCTAATGGTTTCTGGCGCTTTCCAAATCTGCTTGCCTTGATTACTTTCTACATTTGCTACCCATATTGCCCAAGGCTGATGTTTCTTAGACAAGATTGAATCGGCAGCACCGCTACTACCGGGTGTTCTTATAAACGCAATCGCTTTTCCATCTGGCGACCAAACTGGAGCATTATCTTTAGAAAAAGCTGGCAAAACCCATTGTATTGGCGTCTCCTGATTTTCGTAAATACCAATAAATGAATGATCTACACGATTGGAAACAAATGCAACCTTTTTCCCATCAGGTGACCATTTGCAGGAACCATTGATACCTTTAGCGTAAAATAAATTTTTAGCTGGCGAAGAGCCATCAACTGGGCTTATCATAACCTGTCCAGTTTTTACAAAAACAATTTGATCGCCATTTGGAGAAATTATCGGATTATCGCCCTCGGCAATTGTGTTTGTTTTTCCGCCTGAAAATGGAATTGTAAACACCTGCATTTTTGGCGCAATGGGCGATGACGAAGCATTTACTGGTCCGCCGTCTCTTCCACCATGATCACCGCCACGAACAAAAACAATCCATTTTCCATCTGCAGAGATAGAAAGACTGGTTAATTCCTGGCCATCATCATAATTGTAATCGGTTATTTTAGTGATTTTATAATTTGGTGCCTCAGCGGTATAAATATTTCTCTTACCCTGCTCGTTTGCTGCCCAAGCAATTTTATTTCCAACTGGAGAAGCAACCAACTGCGAAGGAAATGGATAACTTAAAACCGATTTTAAGGAAAAAGATTGCGCAAATATTTGTGCAGAAGCAAAGAGACAGATGAATAATAATAGAGATTTCTTCATTGTTTATTATTTTGAGATAAATTATAAAAAAAAGCCCTAATGCAATTGGCATTAGGGCTTTTATGGGCATTTTTTATAAGATTGTTACTGATCCCACCAAAGTTTGGTTGTTCTTGGAACCTCTGCCGGAACATTTGCACCATTTTTACTTCTTTCACCTTGTGGATAATCGTTACGGCGGATAAAAGTTGGCAAAGTTACGTTTACAGGAAGCGTAAAATCTTTATACTGATAATCGTAACGACGAGCATCGTTCCAAGCTTCTGGATTTAAATATGTTGCAATATATTTTTCTTTAAAAATTAAATCTTTGGTTAAAGCAGCTGCACCAACCGCTACTCTAGGATCAGCTAAATAAGCAATTCTTCCAGCATCAGTTGCAGGCACTTGAAACTTATCCATGTTCGCATTAATACCGGCTAAGTAAGCGGCGTATGCTCTTGGTTTATCCGTTGGAAGCGCAGCTTCGGCTTCAATAAACTTTAACTCGGCATATGTAACAATAAATATCGGAGAGGTATTGCCTGTCCAAGTAGAATTTACCGAAATATAGCATTCATCTTTTGTAGTGTTTGCACCTGGCAATCTGTTCCCTGCTCCATTAACTGTACCGATATAAACATTATTTACAGTCTTATCGGTAATTTTTGCAATTCGTGGATCGAGAATTCCATAAGTGGTTCCATTTAATGCATCAATCAATTGCTCTGATAGCCAACCACCAAGAGATTGTGACGCGTTAGCAACAGCTACACTGGCCCAAAAATTACGAACGGTAAAGGTTGCCATTTGTGCATCTTCGGCATTTGATGCAAATGAACTGCTTACGGCAGATAGAACATTTGCAGCATTAAACGACGATGTTTTGCTTACTTTAATTAATAATCTAGCCTTTAATGCATAGGCAAACTTTAACCAGTTGGCACGTTCTGTAGTTGCGTTCGAGCCATAAATCAAATCGCTGGCTGCGGTTAATTTAACGGTAGCATTGGTTTTTGCAAGTTCTGTAATCGCCTCATCAATAAGCGCCATACTTTGGTTGTAAACATCTTGTTGCTTATCGTATTTTGGCGTAAAATTCGCACTGTTAAATGCTTCAGAGAAAGGAGCATCACCAAAAAGATCATTCACCATAATTAAATTATAAGCAATAAGTACATCGGCAACACCTTTATACTCACTTGATCCTTGTGTTACGGCTAGTTTTTTCATTTCATTTGCATCTGCCATAGCAAAGTAAAGCGCATCCCAAGTTCCCGAAAAATCAATAGACTGATAGGTATCACTTGCTGCACTTGCAGATGGATTAGCCGTATACTGAACATAAGGCGTAATGGTACTGGCCACATTATAATTATTAACACCAGCTTTTGCGGTTGATGTTGCCAGTAATGATGCCAGTGTTGGAGAAGTTACCTGATTCGGGTTTTGAGCCACTTTATCAAAGTAAGCGTCTTTACAGCTTTGCAAGCCTAATGTTGCTGCTAAAGCTGAAAACAATGTGTATTTAAATATCTTTTGCATCGTAATTCTTTTTTAAAAACCTACATTAAGAGTAAACATAATTGTGCGGGCTGTTGGATAAGTAAATCCAGCTGAACCATCGTTGTTACTTGCACTATCGTAAGAACTGGATTCTGGATCTACACCATAGTATTTGGTCCATAACCATAAGTTGTTACCTGTAACAGAAACCGTAGCGTTTTTAATCGCGTTTTTAGGTAACCAGTTTGATGGCAGATTGTAAGACAAACTAGCAGATCTTAAACGTACCCATGAAGCGTCCGTAACAAATGGTTCTGAAACGTTTCTGTAAAATCTACGGTAGTAACCTTCGCCATAATCTACTCCATCAGGACCGAAACGCTGGCCCAACCAAACTGCTTTTGTATTTGGTGTTCCATTGGCCAAAAATCCTTCAAAAGTTCTAAATGATCTTCTATCTGCGGTGTAATCAGGTAAACCGAAGGCTGAATAAAAATCTTCTAGCCAGTTGTATTTTTTGAAGCCTAAACGTGCATCAAATAATAAATTTAAGCTAACTCTTTTATAAGTAAAGTTGTTGCCTAAACCCATAATATACTTAGGCTGAGAATTTCCCAATATTTTTTGTTTACCACCAGAAATAATTGGAAAACCATCTGCACCAATTAACAAAGGAAGATTTTTATCCAAGAAGTTTGGATCTTCTGCCTGGCTTCCGTAATATCTATTGAAATAGGTTCCATATATATTACCGAATGATTCACCCTGAACCAGTTTCATGGTTACACCGGCATTTCCATACCCTCTTGCGGCACCATAAATAATATCAGTTGGCAGATATAAAATTTTATTTCGATTTGCTGAGAAGTTTAGGTTAACATCCCATTTAAAATCTTTACCAACAATAGGTTTACCATTTAAAACAAGCTCTACACCGCGGTTACGGATGTTACCCGCATTAATTGATGTAGTTACATAACCTGTTGCCGATGAAATTTGAGCCTGAACGATTTGATCCTTACTTAACGAGTAGTAATAAGTGAAATCGAAACCTAAACGATTATTAAAGAACGACATTTCTAAACCAGTTTCATAGGTATTGGTAAACTCTGGACGAAGATTTGGATTACCCAAATTGGAAGCAAGTGTTAAACCAGTTGTTCCGGTTGGCAAGCCAGAGTATGGACTAAAACCAGATGAAGCAGCACCATAAATTGGTGCATCTTTACCAATTTTGGCATAAGATAATCTAAGCTTGGCTCTTGTAATTTCTTTTGGCAATTTAAATTGATCAGAAAACACATAACTCAAACTGGCTGATGGATAGAAGAATGATCTATTATCGGCAGAAAGTGTAGAGGTAACATCTGTTCTTCCGGTTAAGGTTAGGAAAAGATAATTTTTATATTCAAAAGTTGCCTCGCCAAAATAACCCACTAATCTTTTTTGTCTGATCGATTGTGAAGTGGTAATGGTTTTCGCATTACCCAGATTGAAGAAGTTATAAATGGTTAATTGACTGCCTAAAGTACCGATATCTTTTAAACGTGTATCGTACATTTCCTGTCCTAATCTTAATGTACCTGTTAAGTCATTGGCTAATTTTGAAGTTAATGTTGCAACAAAAGTTCCATTTAAGGTTCTAACTTTTGAATTATACTCGCCATAAAAACCTTGGTCGTTATCATAAACTTGCTCTCCAGCAATGCCCATTGGACCTGGTGCAGTTCTAACACGGTTATCATTATAAGTATCTAATCCAAAACGATAAGAAAAACTTAACCATTTAGCAGGATCGTATACTAAGGATGCGCCTCCGATAAAGCGATTTACATCTCCTTTTAATTGATTGGTTTCAGTTCCCCAGATAGGATTATTGGTTCCGAAATATTTTTGAGTTCCGTTGTCATTAATGTAATCAGCAACATCATATCTAGGCGACCAATAAGCTAAACCTTCACCAAATCGATCTGCACTATAGCTAAAACCTCCAGAATTGTTAAAATTCATATTGATTGATGCCTTGAATTTTGGACTAATTGTAATATCTGTATTTAAGCGACCAGATAAATTTTTATAATCTGTATTAGGCATCATCCCTTTTTGATAAAACTGCGAAACAGAAGAAAAGAATTTTATGGCATCACTTCCACCCGTAACGGAAACAGAATTTTTTACTTGTTGGCCAGTTCCAAATGCACGATCATAATTATCAAATAATTCATCTGGATGTGTTGGATCTAAAAGCTTAGCTTCTGCAATGGTAGGACCCCATGCAGGACCAATTCCACCTGGGGGATTTGTATAAACACCCAAAACACCTTGGGTATATTCCTTTTGCACTTTAGGGCTTTTTAATACTTCATCGAAGCCATAACTGCTATTCAGGTTAACATTAAATCCGTTTTGTTTACCTCTTTTAGTTGTAATTACAACCACACCATTAGCCCCTCTTAATCCGTAAAGTGCAGTTGCAGCACCACCTTTTAAAATGTTAATCGTTTCAATATCTTCTGGGTTAACATCAGACGCACGGTTACTTACACCTCTTGCTCCATAAGCTGTGCCACCCGGGTTTGCACCTAAAGTTGATGTTGAGTTATCAATTTGAATTCCATCGATAACATATAAGGGGTCTCCAGAAATATTGGGATCGATTGAGTTAACCCCTCTTACTTTAATGTTTGCACCTTGGCCAGGGCCACCACCCATGCTTGAAATTGTTGCTCCTGCTACTTTACCTTGCAAGGCATTAATTAAGTTTGGCTGATGGTTAAAATTTAAATCGGCAGAGTTCACCGTTTGAGCTGCATAACCCAGCGATTTTGCCTGTCTGGTTATACCCAAAGCCGTAGAAATGGTTACTTCTTCTAATTGTTTAGAATCTGATGCAAGCGCAACATTAATGGTTGTTTTGTCTCCTACACTAATCTCCTTTGGTGCGAAACCCAAAAGGCTAACTACAATTGTTGCGTTATTTTGCGGTATCTGCAACGAGAAATTTCCATTCGAATCGGTAGAAGTTCCAGTTGTTGTACCCTTCACCTTCACGCTGGCTCCCGGTAAGGGTAAGCCATCATCAGATGATGTAATTTTTCCATTTATTGTTTTTACCTGGGCCATAGTGGTTTCGCCCATTAGTAAAATAAAAAGAAAAAAAATGGTTGTAAAAATTTTTCTCATAATCTACTTATTTAGGTTGTTGATTGTTAGTTAAATGCAATATATGTTTTTTTAAGAGAAATATTTTCATTTATTTTTTAGCAAATATTTAATAGCAATAAAAAAACAGGGCTTTAACTACAAATTATGATCAGATTAACCCAAAACTTATCACCGAATTACTGTAATACTTAAAATATCATAGCAAGAAGCTCTAAACAGCTTGTTTTGAAAATAAATAATCGCAGATAGTGTAAAAAATACACTATAAAAAGTTTACAAGCGCACATTAAGTCATTAAATCCATCAAAACCGGAACAAAAACAAAAGTGTTTTTAGACTAAAAAAGAAATATTAAAACGTCGGAAAGATTCATTTTTTCATTAATTTATTGGTGCAGGTTTTATCGGGAATTCCAGTTAAACATGAAGATTGATTAGATAAAAGTCGCAAAAATCGGCAATCCAAAATGATTTTAAGCATCCAGAATGATTGTATCTTTTGTATTACAATTATTTTTTTTACCTTTAAGCACGTCCCAAACCTAATCATTCTACAGCAATGCTTTATCAATTTTATTGGGATGATTTAATCCCCATTTTTACCATAGGCGCACTTTTAATAACCGCCATTTACCATATAAATTTATTCTATTTTAATAGGATACAACTCTTGGGTAATTATAGTTTGTACTTATGGATCAGCCTCTTTTTCTTATTGCAGGCAACTGGCACACTTAACGGAAAGATTGACAAGACACCTATTTTGCCCTATATATTGTGTACCTCAACACTTTGGTCTTCTTACCTCATCTATTTAAATTTTATCGTATCCACATTACGCCTGCGCAATAAAAATCAATCCTTTTTAATTACATATACTAGAAAGAATTGGATTATTTTCCCTTTATGTGTATTTGTTCATGCCGCTAAATACATTGTGCCGGTTGAAATGGAACAGGCCACTTCCATTCTGGCTTTTGTATTTGACTCGGGTATTCTGTTATCGAGTATCATGATTATTTTTACGCTTTATAAGGAAAAGCGGGATGTATTCAATTCCTATATTTTATGGGGCGCCGTCTGCACTGTTTTCTTTAATACATTCACTGCGTTTTCAGTTTATAATGGAGGCCATTTATTTAATTTCACCAGTTTAACCTTCATTTCTTTGGGTTACTTTGTTCAGATTATTTTCTTTTCGCTGGCCATTAGTTATAAAATGAAAATAGATACTGAGGAAAAATATGCAGCACTGGAAAGTGCCAGCATAAAAACGATTGCCTTGGAGGCTGAGAAAAAAAAGGCATCGGAAATTTTGCTTACGCACGATTTTAATTTAAAAAACGAACGGACCAAAGCAGTTACCGAACAACGGGTAATTATTGGAAGAAAACTTCATGATGATTTAAGTGGCAGTTTAGTTTCGCTACGTTACCTAATTAGTGATTATAAAAGAAGGGCAACCACAGAAAATGAGAGAAAGGGCTTTCACGAAGTTGAATTAGAAGTCGAAAGTCTTTATGTTCAGACCAGAAATTATAGCCATCAGCTTTCTAGTCCATTAAAAACCTCCGAAGATCGCCTTTCCTATAATTTATCTGAGTACCTGAACAAAATCGAAACTCAGTTTTTAGAAAGTGGACTACTCCGGATTTACACACAGTTTAATGATTTCGAAATTGCCACCAGATTATCTGCCAATCAATCTCAGCACGTATATTTTTGGTTGAAAGAATGTTTTGTAAATACGATAAAACATGCTGAAGCAAGTAACATTTGGATTGAAATATTTTTCACGCAACTGGATTGTGTGATCAATTTTAAGGATGATGGTAAAGGTTTCGAATTAAGCGAAAAAACTACGGGAATGGGCTTGGCAAATCTGCAGAGCAGAACCGATGAGTTAAAGGGCCGGTTAAAAATTCAAAGTGATTTTAATTGTACTGAACTTCAATTAACGTTTAAGGCTAATTTCTGAAGCAAAAAAAAGGTCACTTTTTAAATGACCCTTTTACTTTCTTATCTCTACTGTTTAACAATTTTGAATTCAGTTCTACGATTTAGCTGATGCTCGGCCTCGGTACATCTAACACCGTTGGCGCATTTGTTCAACAACATACTTTCACCGTAACCCTTTGCTGTAATTCTGTTTTTCTCAATGCCCCTATCAATAATATACTGAACTGCCGAGTTTGCCCTACTTTGAGAAAGCCATTGATTATATTGATCATTCCCTCTGCTATCGGTATGCGAGCCCAGTTCAATCCAAATCGTTGGGTTTTCTTTCATAATCTTTACAAGTTTATCCAGCTCCACCGCGGCATCTGCCCTGATATTAGATTTGTCAAAATCATAGTAAATATTTTCTAATCGGATTGCTTTTTCCAGCTCAATTTTTTCCAAGTATAAATTCTTTTCCAGATCAGCAGATGCAGTCAAATTTTGAGTACTAACTAAAGCATTGTCACTTCTAAAGTTTGTTTTTTCACCGGTAAGGCTGTAATCGGATGATTTCTCCAAATTAAATTTAAAATCACCGCTTTCATCTGTTTGCACCCTCAAACTTTGCCCATCTTTTTTTGCCAGCGTTACAATTGCATTTGCAAGGGGTAAATTGGTTTTTTTATCAAATACCTTTCCACTTAATCTAAAAGCTAAAATTTGTTGTTCGGTAAAACTATAAATATCATCATCACCTAAACCATCTGTGCGATTTGAAGATAGATAACCTGATCGTTTTCCTGTTTTAATAAACGCGAAATCATCTTGAGGAGAATTGGTTGGATACCCCAAATTTTTAGGCTCGCTTATTTTACCGCCGACTAGTTTAGCGCTAAAAATATCCAAACCGCCCATTCCTATTCTTCCATCGGTACTGAAATAAAAGTTATTGCCTTCATCAAAAGATGGGCTTCTCTCGTTACCTTCTGTATTTATTTCCTTTAAATTAATCGGCAATCCCCAATCTCCAGCATCAGTTTTCTGACTTACGTAAAGATCAGTTCCACCGACGCCATTGCTCATGTTAGACACAAAATACAGGGTATTTCCATCAGGCGTTATAAAAGGATCGCCAATGGAATATTCATCAACCTTATTATATTTAAAACCAATGGGTGTTCCCCATTTTCCATTTGCATCTTTTTTGCTCGAATAAATTTCGATGTTTATTGTGGCCAGCTTCCCATTAACATAAGTAGGCTTTTTTGGAATGCGTGTAAGTGTAAAATACATTTCCGAACCATCTTTGACAAAGCTTGCCGGACCAACGTGATAATCGGTTTGAGCATCAATTGGAAATAAGGAAATGCTATCCGTTTTACTGTTCTGAACATACAGCTTTAAATAATGATTTCCGGTCCATCCATAAATATTTTTGCTCGGAAGCTTGGCTCCATCGAACTTCAAAAATGGACGATCTGCGTTCTGAGCATTTGTTGCACCTCTATCGGAAGAGAAAACGATATCATTCTGGTATTGAACAGAACCCCAATCCGACTTAGGTGAATTTAGTTTTTTTTCATTATTGATGGCAACAGTTGTTGGGTTTTTCATCCAAAACATTGCCGAATCGCAACTTAAAAGCCATAGACTTTGTTGCTTTGCTTTAATCTCTTTATTTAATGAAGTATATTTTTCGAACTGGGTTTTAGCTTCGGCGTACTTTGAATTATTTTGTAAAGCTTTAGCATAATGAAGTGTGTTTTCTGAACTACTTCCTGGCATTGCAGCCGCAATGGCATACCAGCTTTCTGTTTGTTTATAATTATTAGTTAAAGCATAACACTCACCTAAACGCTCTGCAGCGTATAAAGTTGCTTTCTTTTTGTATGCTTGCTCATATAAATCTATAGCTTTTGTATAATTAAAAAGCTGATACTGGGCATCAGCTTCTTTTAATACATATTGTGCATATGAAGGCAGGTACGTAAAGAAAAGTGCCAATAAAATGGCTAGGTTAAGTAAAATTTTCTTCATTATATTGATGGTTAATCTATTAAAATTTACAACGTTAAATTAGCAAATGATTTACAAATTTTTATTTTAAGAAAAATATTTCTGTTAAAAATATCTAGGCGTTAACATTCTGGCGTTTTTTCTGTTGAAGAAATAACCGATGGAAATCTCATGTGTACCACTGCTATATCCCTGCAGGGGGCCGATAGAAAAATCGTAGGCATAGCCTATCCTCAGATTCTGGGTCGGGAAGAGCTGGATGGCCGCAACTGCGGAATTCAGGTTGCTCAGATCTTTCTGGAGATAGGATTTGCTGTAAAGCTTTACCCCGGTGCGGTAGGATCCTCCGATCCAGAACTTTTCCGCAAGGATAAAGAAGGCATTCAGATCAAAGCTTGTCGGTCCGCCCCGATCGTCCTTCAGCAGAAAGGAAGGCTTCAGCAGAATATCCCTGGAAAGAGGAACGAGCATTCCAGCCGTAAGGTAATAATGGGGCTTTGGCTGGGCAATAAAGGCATACCGATCGATGTCGATGTACTGGGAAACCAGGTTATCGGCTGAAAAGCCGGCATAAAAACGGTCGTTGGAAAAATAAACGCCTGCCCTAGCATCGGGAACAATGGTGCTCTGCATGCCCACCGGCTGGTTTACCTCGAAGTCGTTCGGGTTGAGCAAGGCGCCATCTATACCAAGCTGTACGATTCCAACGCCCAGACCAAAGGCCAGCCTAGAGGTACCTTCGGCATTCATCGGGATGCGGTAGGCATAGTTTGCATAGGCAGAGAGGTTGCGCTGTGCGCCGAGTTTATCGCTGGAGACCTGTAGCGCAAGCCCCACATTTCCATCGTTCGCAATGGCATCAACGGCTACCGACATGGTCTTCGGAGCACCTTCAATCCCGGTCCACTGTGTACGGTAAAATGCATGTACATTTAACTGTTCCTTGTAACCGGCATAGGCCGGATTGATGTAAATGCCGTTAAACATATACTGGCTAAACTGCGCATCCTGCTGGGCGTGGGCCAGTTTGGTAAAAATAATTAGTACTGTAAATATTAATATGACTCTTCTCATTTATATAATTCTTTTAGAAAGCACTGTGTTGGCTATTTATTTTTTGAATGCACGTATTAAGGTAATGTAACCCTTAAATACTTGCCATTCTGCGCCCAAACTTTCCTTAACTCTTAATACGTAATAGTAAGTTCCCTCATTCAGCCCCTCACCAGTCCAGTTATTTTGGTAATTATTAGATTGGTAAACTTCATTGCCCCATCTATTAACAATTACCAAATCATTTTCCGCGAAAAGCTCAAGGCCTCTTATTTCAAAGGTTTCGTTAACACCATCTCCATTCGGAGTATACAGATTCGGGATATAAAGGGATGATCCAGACACCGAAAGTTTGGTAAAATATCCCCCATTCGCAGCCATATCGGCAACAATTGCTACATTATTTTTGGCATGAACACCAAGTGATGGATTTGTCCCTTTTAAGATGCCCCACTTCGTTTCGTTGATGTATCTTGCTACGGCCGCACTGCCGTCTTTAAACAAAATCCCATTAGTGGTGGCGTTATGTTGCAAAATCATATTCGCAGTAAGGGAAGGTGCACCATAGATATGCCAAACCCTATCCATTCCTAAGGCTGGGTTAGGAACTGTTTTATTTGCGCCTTTAAAATCCTGAACACTTACAAATAACTTACCAGGTGCCACGGGAGTCAAAGTAACCGGCGTGTAATCACCCTCAGCTATTCCCACCGGGAAAACAAATCCGTCGCTTCCGGCATAATCTTTCACTACATGCCCCAAAATACTGTTGCTTGTCACAATCATTCTATCTTGATTGTAGTTACTAATTTTTCCACTCTTATTAAAGGCTAAATTATGTCCGTTTAAAATAATATCTGCACGGTCAACTGCCAGATTTATAGTATTACCAATATTTAATGTTGCAGATTGTATGCCAATTGGATTAGAAGAACCAAAACCCGGATCGCCTACATCATCAATAAGTAAATTATTATCATTTCGATGATCAATAAAAAGATTTATAAAGTTTCCATTATTACCATCAATGCGTGTAGCACTCATGCCCATATCGGGATAGAACGGATTTCTGCCAGGATTGTAAATGATTATCTTACCTGTGCCACTAAATGTTGCGCCAGGAGCAATCCAAATATTTTTGCTATAAATTTCAAGCGTGCCATCTATCTCCCAGACAGAATTTGGGCCAAAGTAAGTACCTTCAGAAAAACGCTGTTCGGTGGTTCCTTCGGCTATATTAACTGTAGAATTATCAACTGTCATACTTCCTGCACCGGTTTGAGCACACGCAAATTTTACCACCATGAGCAGGATAATAAATGTTAGACCACTCTGAAATAAGTATTTTTTCATATATATTTTACCTTTGAAAGGATGTTTCCATTCGATAATTTTCGCCACTATTTCCAAAAATTCCAGACCCTTCCATCAAAAACGGCTAACGATTTTGTGATGGTATCGTAACACATCATACCTGGGTAAGGACCTTTAACTGTTAAGTGCGGATTAGATACCTGTGGCAAAACCAATGCTTTATTAGGTGATTCCAAAACCAATACCCCATCAACAGTTGTAGTGCGACTGCCTACGATGGTCTTCTTGCCATTATTAACCGTTCCGCTATAAGGCACAACTCCTGTGATATTGCCAATACCAGATAAATCTATCCACGCACCATTTTGGTACATTTTAATCTTCTGGTCTGTTTTATCTAACAAAAATGTTCCATTAGCCGGTGATGTTGGTAAACTTTCTACAGCTGGAAGAATAATCCCGTTGGTTGTGCCCGTTGCAAAATCTAAAATGGATGAAACACCCGTTGTTTTCTTTTCTATTGCTGTTTGTCCACTTACGCCAATAGCATAACTAATGGATACTATTGTTATTATTAAAAATTTTTTCATTTCTATTTTATTTAAATGATTAGTTGCAATTTTTTTGCAAACAATTCCATGTGGTTCCGTTGTATAGTTTAATACAAGCCGCCGAAATATCATAAACCAGCATCCCTTCAACTGGTGTTAAAATTGCATCTGTTGAAGCCACACGGGTAATCACAAAGCCCTTATTTTTTGATTCGATAGCAATAAATCCATTGGGAACATTGCCAGGCCAGCCATTGGCAAATCCTGCCAGATCTGAAATTCCAGTTTTAGTATAACTACTCGGCGTACCCGAAAGCGGAAGTTTACCGCACAAGGTGATGGTAATGGTTTGCGTTTGGCACAATGATGGGCTTGTTCCATTTACACACGCTTGATAATTTACAACATAAACACCACCGTTAACCGTATTATCTACTGTAACCGCACCCGTACTTGTATTTAAAGTAATTCCGGTTGGCCAAGTGCCAGATTGAGAAACGACAACCTGCCCCGCGGTACTACCAGCAACAGGCATTGCACCATCTAACAAATCATTTGTCAACACATTAGCAGTTGTGAAAGCTGTACCTGCTAAACCATTATAGTAATCCGCTTTTAAGATTAAATTGTAACATATTGCATCTTTTAAGCTAGGATTGGTAGCCGTACCAACAGTTTGTCCAATGATATTATTATCATTATCAGCTGCCCCACTCTTATTTACAAGGTTTGGTACACCGTCTGTATTTATACCGCCTGTAGTTGCGGTATTTATGCTTCCATTGGCATTTAATTGCGCTTTGGTTACGTTTTCATTCCCCTCTATTGCATCAGGACAACCGTCATTGTCAGAATCAAGGTCCAAATAATCAGGGTCATCCGTCCCATCGGTATTTAATTCGCAGGCCAGTATACTCACCTTTCTAACAAAAACATCTTTCCCAGTACTTCCTACCGTACCTGTAATTTTTGAAGTAAATTCAATGGTGGCACTGGTACTGTTTGGGCCAGTAGTAAAAGTAATATTTTCGCTTTGAGCATCAGAACCAATGCCTACGCCTGCAGATTTACTATAATAGGCAACACCATCAATGGTTACACTTAGTGTATTGGCATTAGGGTTTGCTAAACCCAAGGCAAAAGCATCAAATGTAAGGGTATATGTTTTACCTCCTATTAACCCATTAACAGTTTGTTTCATTTTATGAACGCCCGGATCATCATAAGATGATTCAGCTGCCAGGCCCGAGCTCTGAACCCATCCGTTAGGATTTCCATCCAAGATCCATTCTTGGAAAAAGGGATTCAATACTTCTTTAAAACCGTTCTTAACTTTTTCAATCGCATTACATTCGTTCGCATCCAAAATCCCATCATTATCATCATCTAAATCACACGTGTTATCTACACCGTCACCATCATTATCTTTTCCCGACAATATAAATGGGGCTAATATAACTTCTACAGTTGCAGTTGCTGTACAGCCCAATGTATTGGATAAGGTAAAAACATGGCTGCCAGCTGCAAGATTATTAAATGTATAAGTTGTTCCACTCCCATTCGTAACTGCTCCATTAAATCCATCAGTCAATATCCAGTTATCAATAGGTAAATTTGATAAACTAATACTATTGGTTCCACTACACGAAGCCTGAACAGCACTAGAAATAGTAGGCGCAACCAAATTGTTTACAGCCGTAACTTGTTGGTTAAACGTTCTACCGCAAGCATCCGTAACCCGAACGGTATAGGTCGTACCCAATACCAAACCAGAGAAAGTACCGCTTGCTTGTGTAGCTTGTACAGTAGTCGTACCGGCCGCATTTAATAAAGTGTATTGATAGGGTGCTTGCCCACCTTTACCTAAACTAGTTACCGTACCACTACAGGCAGTTACGCTTTCGAAGGTTAAAGTAGTTAAGGGATTAACTATAATCGTTTCTTCATAAATATAATCGGTGCCAGCTATTCTTGGAATACCATTAACACCTCCAATCCCTGGATAGTTCACCTTTGCGCCGATTACACCGCCAAAGCGAACTTTGTAAGTGCCCGGAGGAATATTGGTGAAATTTACAGTTGCATTATTATTACTCTGCGTGCTTACTAATGTCTCAGATTCATCACCATTTACCCGATATAATGCTCTCGTATCCCGTCCCTTAGGAGAAATCGTGTAGGTTAAATCCACATTACCATTGGTATAATTGCAATAATTAATGGCATAGCTTGTTGTGCTGTTTCTAATACATGATGCACCCTGGATTGTTGTATTAAATGTATTCGTTCTCCCACAGGCATCTTCATATTTTATGGTGTAAGTGCCTGGTGCAAATTGCATTGCCCGGTTAACATTATTATCACTTAGTGGATTTCCAACTACAATATTGGTTCCCAAATAGAAAAGGCCAGACCCTGTTGTATTAAACGTGTAAACCTGAGGATAGGACAACGGAGCTGTTACTGTTGTCTCTCCCAAAGTCGACGTCCAGGCAGCAGGCCCATTTGTAATGGTAAACTTGATCGGAAAAGACCTTGCTTTATCGTTTGGCAAATTGATGCCTAATATTCCAGCATCATCTAGAAAAGTAGAATACTCTGTTGGACCATAACAAGTAGATGGAGCACTAGCCGCTGCTACTGCCGGAGCAGGAATATTTAAATTTTCTTTAACCGTTAAACCGCAAGCATCTTTATAAGTAATGGTATAGGGTACATCAAATTTTAAACCCGAAAAAATTGGAATGGCATCCTGCCAAACATAGTCTGGAGGATATGTAAAACTTAGCGGATTTCCATTAATATCAAGTGCTGGTGCAGCTGGCGAGCTGGTCTCAACAACAGTTATGGCTACATTTGCAGTGCCATAATATAAGTTTCTACTAATACTATATCCGCTAACACAAGTGTTTGTGGTAGCCTGAACAATTGTAAATCCGGCAGAACTTGGAACCTGAAAATTAGGCGGTAAAGCAAGCGATTGGGTTTGAACCGGCCTACTACATTGATTACTGCTTAATTTAGCAGTAATTGTACTTCCCGAAAAGAATGCCACCGGCACCTCTACAAGGATATAAGCTGACAACGAAATTTGTTGCGCTTCTCTTGCTATAGTATAGTTATTATTTGCGGGTGTATAAGTTACATTAGAACTATTGGTGAATGTTACACTAAGCGTTTGCCCCGTATCATATCTTGTAAATGGAACCTTAACTACAAATGTATCGCCACATGTACCGCCAGTTGAGGTAATTCTTCTTATAATTATGGGTTGGTTAAATGTAAACTCAGGATTAGCGGGCTGGCCGATGGTAACGGCTTTATCCGCACTGCTACCACCACAGGCATCGATTATATCCACTACATACGAACCCGGAGGCAGGTTGGGAATGTCAAAGGTAGTGCTGCCCGTAGGAATTGGAAAAGGCGTGGGATAACTCGGGTGGATGCCACCCCCTATTGCTGTTAAAATTCTAGCCGAATAGGGTCTGTTGGCATTTGGACTTGCGGTACTTGAACTGGTTATCCCACTAATCCTAATAAAACCATTTGAACCACCATTGCATGTTGCATCCCAACCCTGTATTAAAAAACCATCACCAGGCCTTACGCTACTATCGGTGCACTGTGCGGTTGCTTTGTTTACAAAAAGTATGATGAGCAGCAAAGTTGCAATACTATTAACTCTGAGCTTAAATATTTTCGATAGGAATTGTTTCATTACGTTTTTTGTTAACATCATGCTAACGATTTAGATTATTTAGGGATTATGAGCCTATTGCACTTTATTTAAGGTCAACAGGCTCATTTAAAAGAACTATTTATGGTCAATCAGCTTTTCTAGTCGACTTAATCTTTCTTCTAAAGATTTGGTTTTGTTTTGAAGTGTGCTGATCTCCTTATCTTTCTCCGTCATTTTGGTGTTCATCTCAATTACGTACAGGTACAGCTCCTCTAATTTTTCTAATTGTTGAATCGATAGCTGAGTTAAATCGAGTGTATAACCTTTATCCGTTTTTAAAATATCCTTAATTGGAGTAACACCAGGTAAATGTTTATTTGCTTTGATAAAAGCAGCTACTTCAGCCAAGGATTTAAATTTATATTCATCGTAGATTTTAGAGAATCCATCAAAATAATAATCAAACACATAATCGGCATAAACACTATTGGTAGTATAAATTTTTCCTGTAGTCGCAATATCTCCTTCAACATGTAATTTTGGATTAACAGTTGTAGCACCAACTGTAATGGATGGTATACTGCCACCGCTCGAAATGCCAATGGCTACACTACCATTTTGATAAATGTTGTCTGAATTAGCAGTTGCTTTAACGGTTCCACCTTGAATTTGCCAAGGCTCAGGCACCGCAGCTGTATTTAATATTGCACCTCAGTCCTCCAAAAGCATGAAACGGCTGTAAGCAAGGCTGAGCTTAAAGACAGAGATACAAAGCCTATAGGCTGGATTTGTGCCATTGCGTTTCTTATTGCTGGGCTTTTGGCAACAATTGGTTTGATACGTAAAAAAGTAAGATGATATAAATTTCTGTGCAATAGTTATAAGAAGGCTGTATCCGTAAAATGGATCCAGCCTTTTATATTTATGGCAGAAAGTTTATTTAATACATTTTTATTTTGCCAAGCTAAAGCATTATAGAGGTGTGCACTGCAACAAATCAAGAAAGCTCTATTCGATAAACAAAGCGTGGATTAAGGGCTATCTTAGGTGGCAGTAGCCCGGATTGATTACTGGGCGGATGGGCTTTTATTTAACACAGGCTACAAATTTCTTTGTAGCCTGTGAAACAATTGGCAATGCTGGTTTTTAACCATTTAAAGTAACTAGACGCTTTGATCTTCGACACTTGCATTTACCGAGTTTACCTTTACCGATGCGATACCGCCCTCTCTTGCCGCTGCACTTTCGTACATTTCGCTTGCGCCAATAACCTGGCCATTGGCTGCCTTTAAATTGAAGTAAGGTTTTCCGCTGGTCGAAATTTTACGTTCAAACCTCGAATCGTCTTGTGCATTTACACGTGTAGAACTAATGCCATTTTCGCATCCTGCTTTAGAAGCATAACCTTCGCTGCTTAGAATAATCTGCCCATTATTTGCATGGAGATTAAACTGAAATTCGCCGTTGCTTCTTTTTTTAATTACAAATTTTCCCATAATAAAATTGATTAATTGGTTAATTGTAATCCGGAAATAGACATAACAATAAGGAAATTAAATATAGGCATTTTAGGAATAAATTACTTATAATGTGCCCCATTTAGTTGAACCTGATCAGATATTGAACGGTAAAGGCATTTGTATCTGGGGCATAATTTACCCAATTTGGATTTTGCTTTCCCCACTTCTCCCCATAAATTCAATCTATTCCCCAAATTAAACCCAAGCTTTCTTACAATCTAGTCTCATTTTTTTAAAACATCAACCGTCACGGTTCTTTGAGGGATATTTATAAACGTTCGAAAAGATATGAAAGCCCGTTCATGTTGTTTGGCTACGAATTTGTTTAAAAAAAGAAAATATTTTAATGGAAAGAGTAATTCTAGTTATTGGAGATACCCAGATATTAATTGATGCAATGGAAATGATTTTAGCGAGTGAGGGTTATCAAATTGTTAAAGCAGACTATGATAATATTTTCGCTGTTGTAGAAATGCATTTACCTAAGCTCATTTTGTTTGATTTGGACTTAAGATTTTCGAATGCCAGGCAACTTCTTAAAGAGTTAAAAAAAACCGCCTTAACGACTAACATACCACTAATAATTTTTTCTATGCGTAACAATGATCTGGGCAACTTAAAAATAAGCAAATCAGACCTTGTGTTTGATAAGCCCTTTGAGCTTTCATCATTTTTAAAGGCCGCAGCTGCACCATTTTTTGATTCTAAAAAAGAGCTGAGGAAATTTAATTAGTCGCAACGATTGTTGCGACCATAATAGCGCAAAGACTTATAACAAGCCATATAATCCATGTGCATAAGAGCGTAAGGACGCAGAAACAGATTTCATTTTTTCTGGAGATGGCCCTTTTACCTTATAAGCTTCTGGATGTAAATCTAATGTTTGATCGTTTTGAGCATCTTGAGTGTTTTTGTTGGTTAGCGTCGCGTTTTCTTCTAAGTTTAAATTTAATGGGGCCATGTTCTAATAATTTTATACACTATAAACAGGATTGCAATAAATTGGTTTGTTAGAATTTGGTCAAATTGGGAATATTTTAAATTATTTATGAAGTTTTCGAGCCTTCAAGTAAAAAATTAAGTCTACAGGTCTATCACTTTGTAAAACCCTCGCCTTTTGATCAATTAACCAACCCCAGCTTTCGTCCTTCTTATTTTCTTCAATGGCAGTATCATCATCGTGCCCACCATTTAAAGATGGCCATAAACTGTTCAACCAAATTACCTGATCTTTGGAGATTTTTGGAAGCTCACGAATCGCAGGGTAGTTATCCTGATCAAAAATTGGCTGAATAATTACTTTCTTATTGGCTTTATAACTCGAAATAACGGCTAAGGCATTATCGTTTTTCATCCCAACCACAACCATTAAATAGGCATTTTCAGGAATATTGTTTTCTGCCTTCAATTGATCGTAAGGCATGTTGTCGTTCACATTAACAATAGCCTGATCCATTGTTCCCGTCTGCTTTAATACTTTAAAAACCTGTGGCAAATAGGTATTGCCCTTATCCACGTTGATGAGTATTTTGCCTCTGGCAGCTTCCATCATTTCTACAAAAGTTGGAATTGGATTGGTGGTTACCCTGCCCAGGCCATTTTTCAACCTAAAGGTTTTGATCTGCTCGAAAGTATAATCAGAAACCTTTCCCTTTGCGTTCGTTGTTCTATCAATCGTATTATCATGCATTACAACCAACACACTATCTTTTGTAAGTTTTAAATCAAGCTCAACAATATCAATGCCTTTTTGGATACAGTTTAGCAAACCCCTTAAAGAATTCTCGGGTTCGTTTCGCCAATCGCCACGATGTGCAGCCACCAAAATTTCCTTGTTATTTTGATCAAAAAGTGAAGCAAGCTTTTGTTGTGGTGTTTGGGCAACTGCAACAAATACAAAGCTTAGAAGTGCAATAAATAAGGTAATGCTTTTCATGTTATTTATTAAGACTAGAAATCCAGTTTTCAGTAGTCGAAGATTTTACAGGAATAGCAGATGCAACAATTTTTAAAACGCCTCCATTATTGAGATCCTGTTGAGTAAAGTAATTTTTATTAAAGGCCTTTCCGTTTAAGAATACATTTTTGATGTACTTATTCTTAAGACTAAAATTTTCTACCTCTATTTTAAATGTTTTTCCGTTGGGCAACTGATAGCTCACTGCTGGAAACAACGGCACATTTAAATAATAAATCGGCCAGCCCACACATGCAGGAGAAAATCCGCTGGCCGCAAAAATATACCAGGCGCTCATTGCGCCTGCATCATCATCCATGGTGCGTAAATATGCATGTGGCTGGTTTCTGTATATTTTACCAATATAGCTGCCAATGCCTCGGCTATTATCATTAAAATAATTCTGGATTACGGTGTCTGCCGCAAGCTGATGCATCCAATATTGAGACTTATAGCCTTCTTTGGTTACATTATACATTAGGGGAACTTGCAAATCGGGTTCGTTGGCGTGGTTGTATAAATCACGTTCAAAAAATTCATCCAGATTGGCGAGGTAGGATTGCTCGCCCCCATCCAACTCGATCAAGCCCTTAAAATCGTAGGGAACAAACCACCTATATTGCCAAATGGTGCCCTGATATAATCCTCTGGCCTGCATCTGATCGACATCTCTTTTGCTTAAATCTTTAAAATCCTTCTTCCAATACTTTTTATAATCCAAAGCTTTATCCCTATAAAAATCTGCCTTTTCTTTATTTTTAAGGATACTGAAAATTTCAGCAAGTGCCCAATTATCGTAACTGGATTCTAATGCTTTATCTGGCGATTTATAATCCAGTCCGTTCACCTCCTTAACTAAAGAATCGGTTATTTTACCAAAATCTACCGGATAACCTTTTCGGTAAGCATCGAGCAAAACCACAATGGCATGTTCGGTACGCACGGTATTCGAGGGCTCAGTTTGCGTTGCATAATCCTTTTTCCCCGAGTTATAAAGATCGGCGATAGAGTTTACCATTCCAGCATACCGATCTTGAGCGATAATAGAAAGTAATGGCAGTTGTGTACGGTAATTATCCCAAATTGCCCAACCGTTATAGCGCACATCTTTACTGTGTTGCAGCTCCCCTTTTGTGTTTCGATAATCGCCATTCGTTTCGGAAATTACATAGGGCGACTGCATGGTGCGATACAATAAAGAGTAAAATAATTTTGCGTCCTCTAAGTTTCCTTCAACCGCAATTTTGCTTAAATTATTGTTCCAATCGGTACTGCTTTGTGCCTTTATTTTTTCGTAAGTCGATTTGTTTAGAGCTGCTTTTGCAGCCTCTACACTTACAGAAGAAAATGCAATGTTGATGCCTGCGGAGGTTATATCGTCGGCTAAACGAGCAATTAATTTATGATCCTGAAGGGCTTTCCATTCTGAATTTCCTTCTATCTCTATATAGTAGTAAATACGATATTTGCCTGCTCCACAAGTTGTTTTAGAATCGACCCGACCGCCAACAGCATGCTGATTAATTTGATGTTCTTCGGATACAAATGCGCCGTTAAAAGCGTAACCTAAATCTAAATAGAATCCTTTTTTACCTTTTGGAAACTGATAGGAATGTTTACCTGCATTCCCTAAAACTGTGAACTGGGCCTTAATGTTATTTTCAAAACCGACCTCGTAAAACCCTGGACCTGCTTTTTCCGATGATTTAATTAAGGTTGATTTTTCAGGGTCATCACCCAAAAAAGGCTTAATCAAAATATTACCACCAGAGCCCTGGCACCCTACACCTTCAAAACGATTGTGCGTAAAGCCCAAAAACTTTTTAGCCAAAAATTCATAACCCGTATGTGTTTTTGGATAGGTTTGAGGACCAATACTCAACATGCTAAATGGATACGAGGCTGCGGGCGACATTTGTCCATGATCTGCAGATGAACCCAGGAAAACATTAACCAAATTTACAGGCCTGGTTTCTTTAATTGAAAAATTAATGGCCTTTTTTTGGGCACCAACACCAAAACTGGTTAGCAAAAATAAAAAGAGTAGCGTTTTTTTAAGCGTATTGTGATTCATTAGATTTAGGAGATTGTGTGTTTGATAAACCGGCCTAAATTAAATATTTTAAGATTAAGAAGTTGTTATGTTTTAGGTTCTTTACAGACGGGAAATTAATAATGATTAGGGATTCAAAGATTACAGTCCAGACAAATAAAAATCCCTGATAGCAAAACGAATAGGCCTTGGTCGGGAAATGTTTGCTAGACCGCAGAGCTGTGGATTTTCAATCTACATATATAAAACAAAAAAAGCCTTCCAAATAAATCGGAAGGCTTCTGAAATTATAAATTTTTAAACTTATTTAACTGAAACTGGAACTGAGATTTTATCCCATTCTAAAGAAAATCCGCTTTTGGTAATTTTGTAAACCAATCTTTCTTGAGTTGCTTTTAAAGCTTTTGTTTTTACATCAACTCTTAATTGATCTTTTGCTTCTTCATATTTGTATGCACCCCATTGTTTAGGTTCTTTATTGAAAATTGCTGTCCAAGTACCGCTTTCTTTCGGGATCAAGAAAAAACTATATTTTCCTGCCGGAAGTGTTTTTCCTTCAACAGTAAGATCTTTATCCGTTTCGAAGGTTGTTGCTTCGTTGGCACCTGCACGCCAAACTTTATCCCAAGCTTCTAATCCACCCCAAATTTTACGTCCTTTAACAGCCGGACTACTGTAATTAATTGTAATTGTTGCACCTTTCACTTTTCCTGTTGCTACAGCTGCCGGACTTGGTTTAGGCTGTGCCGTATCTTGTGCAAATGCGCTTACCGAAATGGTAATGGCAGTAAAAAGCAGAGCGATAGATTTGATCATCGTTTTCATAGTTTATATTTTTTATCTGTTTTGTGTTTTTAATTTACGAATTTAAAGCTTTGGGTTGATAAAACAACAAGCCAACCGCCGAAAATAAGACCACTGCAAAGGCTCCAATTACATTTAACCAAAGAAATGACACTATATCGAACTTATAAACGGTAATTACTGCAATTTCTGATAAGACAGCCGAAATAAATACCAAAGGGCCATCAATCTTCCTAAAATAGAAAGCAACCAAAAAGATTCCTAAAATTGGCCCATAAAATAAAGACCCCAATACGTTTACCGCTTCGATTAAAGATCCCATCTGGGTGGCAAACATGGCAACCGCTATAGAAAAAATACCCCAGGCCAAAGTGTGCAATCGGCTATAGCTTAATTCCTGCTGATCATTGGGTTTCTCCTTACTAAAAATAAGATGAACATCTTTAAGCGAACATGCGGCCAACGAATTTAATGCGGCAGAAATGGAACCCCAACTGGCCAAAAATATAACCGCGAAAAGCAGACCGATCATCCCAACAGGCAATGTATTTTTCACGAAGTATAAAAAAATGTAATTGGTATCTGTTTTTTCGGCATTGTAATTCGATTTATTTATTGCTTCTTCTACTTTGGTGTGTAATAGAGCCACCTGCTTTTGCGTCGTTTTAAAATTATCGATAGAAGCTTTTAATTGAGCTGATGAATCATCTTTTTCTGCTAAAATCTGTTTGGATTGCTGATTAAATTTTTGCTGTAAAGCCTGATGTTCCTGTTCAAAAATTGCCGCCCTTTTTGGCTGGGTTTCTTTTAAATACTCGTAAGAGCGTTCATTAAAATATATCGGTGCCGGCTTTAATGAAAAGAAAGCAAAAAGTAAAGCGCCAATAAGCAAAATTGCAAACTGCATGGGTATTTTAACCATACCATTTAGAAGCAAACCCATTTTTGCATTGGTATTATCTTTGGCAGTAATGTATCGCCCAACCTGACTTTGATCGGTACCAAAGTAAGATAAGGCTAGAAAGAAACCACCAATTACCCCACTCCAAATGTTGTATTTATCCTTCCAATCAAAATCAGTCGTTATTACATTTAACTTGCCAGATTTTCCTGCTAGATAAAGTGCGTCTCTAAAGCCGATTCCATTGGGCATATTTCGTACCAAGAGATAGCCCGCAAAAGCCATTGTTCCTAAAATGATCAGAAATTGAAGTTTCTGAGTATGCGCAATGGCCTTTGCGCCACCAACATAAGTGTAAATTAAAAGGATTCCACCTGTTAAAATATTGGTTAGGTAGATGTTCCAATTGAGCACGCTAGAAAGAATAATACTTGGTGCGTAAATGCTTATTCCGGTTGATAATCCCCTGGAAAACAGGAAAAGCAGGGATGTTAATACTCTGGTTTTTTTATCAAAGCGTTGCTCTAAGTATTCGTATGCTGTATAAACGTTAAGTCTTTGAAAAATTGGGATAAAAGTGATGCAGATCACGATCATTGCCAAAGGCAAACCAAAATAATATTGCACAAAGCGCATTCCATCAGTATACGCTTGGCCAGGTGCAGATAGAAAAGTTATGGCGCTGGCTTGAGTGGCCATGATACCCAAAAGCACAATATACCAGGGCATTTTGTTGTCGGCTTTTAGATATGATTCGTTGCTTTTTTGCCCTCTGCCGATAAAAACGCCATAAGCAACCACTGCGAAAAGTGTAAAAATGAGTACAAACCAATCGATATTACTCATGCCCAGTATTTAGTAAACAAATAATAAAAAATGATTTGGGCGACCAAAGCTAAGCCTAAAAGGATATACCAAGTGTTCCAGTTTTTAAGCGCTTTCCTCATTATTTACTGGCCGATATAAAATTAAAAAACAATTTGGCTGCACCGAAATTTCCGGCAGGGAGCTGTCTAAAAAATGTTAAAGAGGTATAAATGAAATTTCCTTTTCCATATTTAGCAAAAATGGTTGCGCCTTTTAATGGTTCTTCGCCTGTATCGTGCATTTCAAATAATGGCTCAAAATGTTTATCCCAAGTATCAGGGAAATAGGTGCCACGTTCCTGTACCCAACCTTTAAAATCATCTGCGGTGATTTTATTCGGATAGCTTAAAAGGCGATGATTAGGATTTAAAAATTTAACTTCTGCGTCTTCTTCCGTTACCCTTTTATTGCTGATGCTAAACGGATAAATTGAGAAATCGTTTAAAACAGCATCCTGCGAAGTATTGTATTGCATAATCAATGTTCCGCCATCGCGAACGTAAGTTCTTAAATAAGGCATCCAAAGCCCTAATCTTCTTTCCGTATTGTTTGCCCTAATCCCCATTACTATGGCATCATAATCAAGAAGTTTATTGCTTTTAGTGAAAACCATATCATTATCCACATCCGAAAAATCAGCGTTGCTTAGTACATCAACCTGTATTCCAGCCTGTTTTAAAAAATCGGGAATAAAATCGCCAGCACCTTGAATATATCCTACCTTTTTGGCTTTAACCTCTAAATTTCCCTTCAGAATTTGAGTGCTTGCCGGCACAAAATATTGTAACGTTGGCAAATGTGGATATTGAATTAATTTTTGGCCACTACTATAGGTAATACCATTTACGGTATAAGTTGCATCTAGCTTAAAGCCATTAGAACTGATCTTTGCTAAATCATCCTTTTTTATGGGGTAATTGATGGTAATGTTTTTTACATTAATATAAGTATGAGTAGCGCCTGTTAAATATTGTCCGTTACTGCTCAGCTTAACTTCCCCATTAGCAAATTTTTGACTAGAATTTACCTTAAAGTTTAAACCCACATATAAATTAGCAGTATCATTTGCAAAATAAATGGGCTGCGTAAATTTCAGCTCTAAAGCGGGTACAATGCGCAACTGTTCTACAACATCGCCTTTTACGGGATCTAACTTTTTGTACGATAAAGGTAGTTTAACCTCAAATCTTTCTGTTCCGATTTTAAGCTGAAGTTTAACCATTAAAGGCGATTCTGCTTCTGGCAGCCCAATTAAAGTATCGTTAGCCACGCTAAAAGTAGCGGCATTTTTTGCGGGTTTTGCCAGCCAATAAGGTTCGGTTAGAGCAACATTATCAGGAATCTGAATTCTGTGTTCTATGGTAATTAAAGAATCGTTGGATAATTTTCTGTTAACAGATTCTGCTTTATCCAGCCAGTTTATGCTTTCGATAAGAACTGGGTTAGTTGCTCTGGAAATTAGGTTTAACCTAAAATTATAATTGTCGCCCGCAACTGCTTCGGGCTGATTGGTCACTACCTCCCCCATAAAGCCAGCGCAACTTAAAATAATATTGTCTATAGATTTCAGCTTATCTTTTTTCAAATTGGCATCTTTCAATAGTACAATCTTTTTTCTAAGCGCAAGTAAAGCAGGCAAACTTAAATCGGGTTTATTAAAGTTAAAAGCCGAAACTATTTTACTTAAAGCTAAATCGATATCTGAACTACCTTTATCAGCCCAATTTTTTGCCAAACCATCAAAAAGCGAAGTTTTAGCAGGTTCACCAGCAACATGGGTAAAATATTCACTCCGAATTCCGGCAACGGATTGTGTACCCGCACCCTGGCTTTTGTGCAAGCTTCTGCTTAAGCCGGCAAGTTCGCCATAACCCATTCCAAGCTGAGCATCGTATTGGCCAACGGTAACCTTGAGCTGATTTTCGGCAGTTGTATTCACCGATCCAAACCTGAAGGTATTCCACAATAATCTTTTTGGTTGCCAAACGCTTACATACTTTAACTGATTCGGAAACATATTTTTATCCCCAGCTGCTTTAAAAGCCTTTTCTGCAACTACAGCAGATGCGGCATGTTGCCCATGGCCCGCAGCCGCAGTTGGGGGGAAACGACAGATAATTACATCAGGTCTGAATTTTCTGATCGCCCAAACCACATCAGCAGTTATGCTATCTGCATCCCATTGTTTAAAAGTATCATCGGTGTTTTTTGAAAAGCCAAAATCAATGGCTCGGGTAAAAAACTGTTGTGCACCGTCTAGTTTTCTAGCTTCCAAAAGTTCGTGGGTTCTAATTAAACCCAGCGCTGCACCTTGTTCTGTGCCCAAAAGATTTTGTCCGCCATCGCCTCTGGTTAAAGATAGATAAGCTGTTTCTACATTTTCTTCATTAACCAACCACGAGAGCAAACCCGTATTTTCATCGTCTGGATGTGCAGCCAGGTATAAAACTTTCGGGATGTGCTGTAAGGTTTTGAGTGCTCTAAAAACCTCTGATGATTTGGCCGGCCTTACCTGCTGAGCCGAACATAAGATTACAGAAAATACTAAGAAAAGTATTGTGGTTAGTCTCTTAAACATAAAATTTGCTTTGCATAGCAAATATGCTTAAAATGGTTTTATTTCGAGTAGTGGGAAACGAAAAAGGTACAAAATAGATTAAGCACTTTATTTTATTCATTAAATATTGATTCCAAAAGACGAATATAAATGGTTATACCCTCTTCAATCTCCTCTACAAACACAAATTCATCAGCGGTGTGGGATCGGGCAGATTCTCCCGGACCCATTTTTACAGACGGCATCTCCAGCCAGCCTTGATCAGAGCTGGTTGGAGATAGATAAGTTTTTCTACCCAGCGCCAAGCCAGCAACAACAATTGGATGCAACAAATCGATATTGGATGGATTTAAAATGTTGGGGCGAACATTAAAGCTAGAAACGGTGTGGTTAATAATTACGTTTAAAATTTCTCTGGGTGTATAATTGTGATCGAAGCGAATATCAACGGTAAAACTGCAATTTCCGGGCACAATGTTATGTTGTAAACCGGCACTAATCTGGGTTACTGTCATTTTAACGGATGCGGGCATCCCATCTTCTACAGGAAAATTGTAATGCGAAAACCATTCAATATCTCGAATGGCTTTGTAAATGGCATTATCTCCCTCTTCACGGGCAGCATGGCCAGATCTGCCTTTGGCTATGCAATCAATCACCATTGATCCTTTCTCCGAAATCGCCATTTGCATATTTGTAGGTTCGCCCACAATTGCAAAAGAGATTGGTTTTAAATCATTTAAAATGCTTCTTATCCCATTGACTCCAGATGTTTCCTCTTCAGCAGTTGCAGCCAGACACAGGTTAAAGGGCAGGTTCTCTTGGCGGTAGAAATATATGAAAGTAGCCACAAGCGAAACCAATGAAGCGCCTGCATCATTACTTCCCAATCCATGTAATTTGTCATCGATGATAAATGCATCAAAAGGATTTAGCGTATATTGTTCGTTTGGCTTAACGGTATCGTGATGAGAATTTAATAAAATCGTTGGTTTTTCAATATCAAAAAACTTATTGTAGCACCAAACATTGTTGTGCTTTCTAATGGTGTTTATTCCGTATTTAGCCAAATGAGATTCGATTTCATCGGCAGTTTCGTTTTCTGAGCCGCTAAAGGATGGGATGCTGATCAATTTTGCAAGCAAATCAATAGCCATATTATAAAGTTGGTTAAGATCTGGTAACTGCTCTCTTTGTTTTTCGGTAATGTTCATAATTTATGATTAATGATTTTCGAGGCTTAGATATTTAGTGGTACGAGCTTCAATTTTAACAATCTGTTCGATTTTTTCAGGTGTAAAAAGCATTGCTGTACAAAGGCAGTTGCACTTGTGTTTAAGCTCAAGAATATGGTAGTTAACGCAACTTTTACAGCCCTCCCAAAAGTGTTCATCATGTGTAATCTGATCGAAAGTTACAGGCTCAAAGCCCAGCTGATTATTCATTTTCATAATAGCGGCACCAGAGGTTATACTGAAAATCTTTGCGTAAGGATAATTACGGCGAGACAGACTGAATACGCGGTTTTTAATACATTTGGCCACACCAGAATTGCGAAATTTTGGAGCAACAATTAAGCCTGAATTAGATATAAAGCGCTCATTTTCCCAAGTTTCGAAGTAGGAAAAGCCTACCCATTCTCCACTTGCGGTTACAGCAATTACCGCCTTTCCCGCATCAATTTTTTCTTTTATCGATTCAGGGCTTCTTTTAGCAATCCCAGATCCTCTTACTATGGCCGAATGTGCTGTTTCTTTTACGATATCATCAGCATATTTGGCATCTTCAGGATTTGCAATGCGAACAAAAATTATATTATTATTCATTTTTTTTAAATTTCACAAAGCCAGTAATCAAACCTAATACCTTTTGGCACGACAAAAACCTAAACCATTGATAATCTGATCAAAATAGTTGAACGTGATGTACACATTGGGTTACGCCACCAATTAAAGCTTTCATTATGAAAAGCTTTTTTTCATAATAGCAGGCTTTTTTGGCTAGCTAACAGATTCAAGAATCACAGCTATTTGATTTCTAATTTTTCTATGAAATGAATCGTTTATTTTATCCTTAATATTGCAAAATAAATTACACCTATGAACGGGATCGTCCTCATCATTGATGATGAAAAGAAAATCTGCAGCTTACTTTCAAGAATTATAGAATTGGAGGGTTTTAAAACCTTACAGGCAAATACCGGAAAGGAAGGAATAAAGCTATTGAAGAATAACGATGTGAGTATTGTGATTAGCGATGTGAAATTACCTGATGTGAATGGTGTAGCCATGGTAAAAGACATTAAACAAATTAAACCATTTGTCGAGGTAATTAACTTAACAGCGTATGGAACGATTGCTGATGGTGTTTTGGCGATTAAAAATGGCGCTTTCGATTACTTGGTTAAGGGTGATGATAATGATAAAATAATCCCATTACTCTATCGGGCAATGGACAAGTCGAACCTGCAACAGCGAGTTTTGGAACTCGAGAACAAAGTAAATACAAAACACAGTTTTGCAACCATCATTGGGCAATCAAAAGCATTAAAATCTGCAATAGATTTAGCCAGAAAAGTAAGCGTAACGGATACCACGGTTTTACTTTTAGGAGAAACCGGAACAGGAAAAGAAGTTTTTGCCCAGTCCATTCATTATGAAAGCCCTAGGGCCTTGAAACCATTTGTGGCCTTAAACTGCAGTGGTTTTAGCCCCGAATTATTGGAAAGCGAGCTTTTTGGCTACAAAGCTGGGGCTTTCACCGGCGCCAATAAAGATAAGAAAGGCTTATTGGAGGAGGCGAATGGAGGAACGCTTTTCTTAGATGAAATTGGTGAAATGAACCTTGATTTGCAGGCTAAATTACTTCGGGTTTTAGAAAACAAGAGTTTTATTAAAGTTGGAGATACCCATACCCAACAAGTAAACGTCCGCATTCTTGCCGCAACCAACAAGGAATTAAAGGCCGATGCCGAATCGGGAAAATTCCGATCGGATTTGTATTATCGCCTTTCTGTTTTTACCATTATTCTTCCGCCACTGCGAGACAGAAAAGCCGATATACCCGCCTTAGCCAAATATTATTTAAATGAATTTTCTTTAAAAATAAATCATCCGGAGCTTAAGTTGGATGATAAAATTCTGAATGTTTTTGAAAAGTATACCTGGAAAGGAAATATCCGTGAATTAAAAAATGTGATCGAACGTTTGGTGATCCTTTCTGATGGGGATCTTCTGAATTTTTCTGCTTTACCCCCTGAATTTTTTGAATTTACCCCTTTAGAAAACAGTTATAATCTTCAACAGGTAGAAAAACAACACATCCAAAAAGTGCTTATTCATACCAAAGGAAATAAAGCAGAAACCTCAAGACTGCTTGGAATTGGATTGACTACACTGTACCGCAAGATTGAAGAATACGGAATTAATGAGGTGTAAAATCAAAAACTCATTCTGAGCCAATAATAAAATAAGCTTCAGCTCATTTTACAGAAATGCAATTCAAATCGATCAGAGCTGTATTTTATACCCCATTGAGCCAAATGGCAGTAATACAAGTATAAACCTTAATTATTTATTATCTGTTTAGTCATTCCAAAACGATAAAAACCTTTCCAAAATGGAAAGGTTTTTTTTTGCCTAAAGCTCCCATAAAAAAGCCAAAACACTAAAAAACAACCATTTACATGATTTAAATATTCATCGGCACAAGAGTTGGCAATAGGGATTTCATAAATCATTACAGTTATGACAATTATCCTATTTCTAATTATCCTCCTGCTCTGCTGGGCAACTTACAAATCAATCGATTGGTTCGAAAAAATTTAAAAACATGGTAGCACTATTCATCATTTCTATCGCCGTATTTATCTATATGATTTACGTGCTGATTAAACCCGAAAAATTTTAGTTGATGTCATGTTGAGCCTGTCGAAACAAATTCTTCGATAAACTCAGAATGACAATTACGTTGTAAAAACAAACAAAATGAACACTGAATTAATTGGCATCATCGCCACATTCCTGCTCACCCTAATTATTGCTATCCCTTTGGGTAAATATTTAGCAAAGGTGTTTGCAGGAGAAAAAGTTTGGACAGACTTTTTAAAACCGCTCGAAACCGGAATTTATAAACTTTCTGGCATTAACGTAAAAGAGCAAATGAACTGGAAACAACAGTTAAAAGCGTTACTTACTATTAATATTTTATGGTTGGTTTACGGCTTTTTTATGTTGATTTTTCAAGATAAACTTCCATTTAATCCAGATGGAAATTCAGGCATGACACCTGATTTAGCATTTAATACCATAATTAGTTTTGTAGCCAACTGTAACCTTCAACATTATTCTGGCGAAAGTGGTGTGAGTTATTTAACGCAACAATTTGTGTTAATGTTTCTTCAATTTGTAAGCGCTGCCACAGGTATTGCTGCAGCCGTTGTGCTGTTTAAGGCATTTAGAGATAAAACAACTACACAACTTGGAAATTTTTGGGAATTCTTTGTAAAAGCAATTACCCGATTATTATTGCCCTTATCAATAGTGGTGGCTTTAGTTTTAACTTTTAACGGCACGCCAGCAAGTTACGAAGGGAAAGATCAGTTTATCTCCGTTCAAGGCGACACTGTAAATGTTTCTCGCGGTCCGGCGGCACAATTAATTGCCATTAAACACTTGGGAACGAATGGTGGTGGCTATTTTGGTGCAAATTCTGCCCATCCATTCGAAAACCCAAGTTACTTTACCAACATGGTCGAAATGATTGCGCAAACCATTATTCCGCTCGCTATGATCATCGCCTTTGGGTATTTTATCCGAAGAAAAAAATTAGCCTGGACCATTTTCGGTGTAATGACTATCGGTTTATTTATGTTGATGATCCCTACACTCACTTCCGAATTGGGTGGTAATCCAGCTTTAGCTAAAATGGGAATTGCCCAAACAACTGGTGCAATGGAAGGAAAAGAAGTGCGTTTCGGTCCTGCCGCAACCGCCTATTGGAGTACGTTAACAACCGTAATTTCTACAGGCTCGGTAAATGGAATGCACGATAGTACAATGCCTTTAACCGGTTTATGGCAGTTATTAGCCATGATGATTAATGCGTTTTATGGTGGTTGCGGTGTTGGCTTGCTTAACTATTTCATCTACTTAATTATTGCCGTTTTCATTTCGGGGTTAATGGTTGGTAGAACACCAGAATTTTTAGGCCACAAGGTAGAAGCAAGGGAAATTAAAATCGCTGCGATTATCACGTTGTTAAGTCCGTTTTTAATCTTGGCCGGAACAGCAATTGCAAGTTATGTTTTTACGAATCATGGTGGTGCAGCTTGGGCAGTTCAACCGAAAAATTGGTTAAATAATCCAGGCTTCCACGGCTTTTCTGAAATGCTCTATGAGGTTACTTCCTCCAATGCCAACAACGGTTCGGGCTTTGAGGGCTTAGGCGATAATAACGTTTTTTGGAACGTTTTAACCGGAATAATCATTTTCCTAGGTCGCTTTTTACCCATTATAGGTCCGGTTGCAATAGCAGGTTTATTGGGTGCTAAAAAATTCATTCCAGAATCGGCAGGTACTTTGAAAACTGATACCAAAACCTTTGCGTTGATGACTTTTGCAGTGATCATAGTGTTAAATGCACTTTCTTATTTCCCTGCCCTGGCGTTAGGTCCGTTGGCAGAATATTTTACACAGTTGAGGTAAAACGTGATATGGAAGATGTAAAAGGTAATGCACCCTACATCATCCATTTTACATCAAACATCTTACATACATAAAATCTGTGAAATCATTTTAATCTGTGAAATCGCTTAATTAAAATAAAAATGAAACCCAATAATAAATTGTTCGAACCTGCTTTAGTGCAAACTGCATTAAAACAATCATTTATCAAACTAGATCCTCGGGTGATGGTTCGCAACCCAGTTATGTTTACCGTAGAAATTGGCACATTGGTAATGGCTTACGTTACGGTTTATTCTTTCAGCCATGGCGGACAAGGATCATCAGTATATAATTTCTTCATCTTTTTAGTGCTGTTGCTCACGGTGTTATTTGCAAATTTTGCCGAAGCAATTGCCGAAGCAAGAGGTAAAGCACAAGCGGATAGTTTACGTAAAACGAGAGAAGAAACACCAGCAAAAGTACTTTTAGATAATGGAACAATAGAAATCCGTTCATCTAATCAACTTAAAAAAGGTGATGTTTTTGTTTGCGAAACCGGCGATACCATCCCAACTGATGGAGAAATTATTGAAGGGATTGCAACCATCGATGAATCTGCAATTACAGGAGAATCTGCTCCGGTAATTCGCGAATCTGGAGGAGATAAATCTTCAGTTACTGGCGGCACAAAAGTATTATCTGATGAAATAAAAGTACAGGTAAGCACTGCTCCCGGCGAAAGCTTTTTAGATAAAATGATTGCTTTGGTTGAAGGTGCATCTCGCCAGAAAACACCAAACGAAATTGCGCTAACCATTTTATTGGCCAGTTTTACCTTGGTTTTCATAATCGTTTGTGTAACCTTAAAACCATTTGCTGATTATGCAAATACGCCAATTACGATCGCAGCGCTAATCTCACTTTTTGTTTGTTTAATCCCAACAACTATTGGTGGTTTATTATCCGCAATCGGCATCGCCGGAATGGATAGAGCCCTACGAGCAAATGTAGTTACCAAATCGGGTAAAGCAGTAGAAACCGCAGGCGATATTGATGTTTTGCTTCTAGATAAAACCGGTACCATCACTATAGGAAACCGAAAAGCAACCAATTTTTATCCAACGGCTGGTGTAGTTATTAAAGATTTTACAGATGCTTGTGTTTTAAGCTCGCTAGCAGACGAAACTCCGGAAGGAAAATCGATTATTGAGCTCGCAAATGAACAAGGCTTTAAATTGTTAACCACACCGCAAGATTCTACTTTCATCAAATTTACTGCAGAAACCCGCTCAAGCGGATTAGATACTATTGATGGAAGACGCATTAGAAAAGGTGCTTTCGATTCGATCAGGAATATAGTCGAGAAAGCAGGAAATATATTTCCTTCAGATATTGAAGATCACGTAAAAAGCATTGCTTCAAACGGAGGAACGCCATTGGTAGTTTCGGAAAACGAAAAAGCTTTGGGCGTAATAGAGCTCCAGGATATTATTAAACCAGGTATCAGCGAACGTTTCGAGCGTTTGCGAAAAATGGGCGTTAAAACAGTAATGGTTACTGGCGATAACCGTTTAACGGCTAAATATATTGCAGAAAAAGCAGGTGTGGATGATTTCATTGCAGAAGCAAAGCCTGAGGATAAAATGAATTACATCAAGGATGAACAGGCTTTGGGTAAACTGGTTGCCATGATGGGCGATGGTACAAATGATGCTCCTGCTCTTGCACAGGCGGATGTTGGTGTAGCCATGAACAGTGGAACGCAAGCTGCGAAAGAAGCGGGCAACATGGTCGATTTAGATAACGATCCAACTAAATTAATAGAGATTGTAGAAATTGGGAAACAGTTGCTCATTACACGAGGTACATTAACAACATTCTCTATTGCTAATGATGTGGCTAAGTATTTTGCCATTGTTCCTGCACTGTTTATTGCATCGATTCCTGCATTGCAAAGCTTAAATATTATGGGCTTACATTCTCCCGAAAGTGCAATTATGTCGGCTGTTATTTTCAATGCGATTATTATTCCAATCTTGATTCCCTTGGCACTTAAGGGAGTTGCCTATAAACCAATTGGGGCAACCGCTTTGCTTCGTAGAAACTTATTCATTTACGGAATTGGTGGAGTTGTAGCACCGTTTATTGGTATCAAATTAATCGATCTGCTAGTAGGACTATTTGTTTAACCGAGCTGTCACGTTGAGCCTGTCGAAACGCTTATAAAAGTTCTTCGACATGCTCAGAATGACAAGCCTGAATCTTTATAATCATTTAAAATCTGTGTAATCACAAATATCATCATGAAAAATTACATCATACAATCAATACGCTTAACCTTAGTTTTAATCGTGTTATTATGCATTCTTTATCCAATCGGCATTGCATTAGCTGGTAAACTTTCTAAAGGAAATGGTGGTGGCGAAAAAATCACCAAAAACGGAAAGGTTGTTGGTTACGCTTTACTTGGTCAATCTTTTACCAAACCCGAATATTTTTGGGGCAGACCATCAGCCGTGGCTTATAATGCTGCAGGTTCTGCGGGTTCTAACAAAGGCCCATCAAATCCAGATTATTTAAAAGATGTTTCCAATAGAATTGATACGCTGTTAAAATACAATCCCGGATTAAAAAAATCAGAAATCCCCGCAGATATGGTTACCGCTTCTGGAAGTGGTTTAGATCCAAATATCTCAGAACAAGGCGCCAAAATCCAAATTGAAAGGGTTGCCAAAGCCAGAAAGTTAGACGAGAAAAAGGTAAAAGAATTGGTAGCTATGAATACTTTAAAACCATTCCTGGGTTTGTTTGGCCCATCATCAGTAAACGTTTTGAAGTTGAATTTGGCTTTGGATAGTTTGTAAGTCGTCTTTTCGACTGGAGCATAGCGAAACGGAGAAATCTTTATCAAATACTTAGTGCGAAGATTTCTCCACTACGGTCGAAATGACGACCGCCTAAAAAAACTTAACTAAAAATCACCGAAATCGGTTTAACACAATACGACAATGAAAAAATTAATCATCCTGATCACAATATTAACCCTAACAATTAATGCATTCGCACAAGATCAACCCAAAGTTAAATTTTCGGGCTACCTGGAAACTTATTATGGATACGACTTTAACAAACCTGAAGACCATAATCGCCCGAGTTTTGTTTACTCACACAACCGTACTAATGAAGTTAATTTAAACTTAGGATTTATTAAGGCGGCTTACGATAGCGGTGCTATAAGGGCCAATTTAGCTGTAATGGCCGGAACTTATGCAAACGCAAATCTGGTTGCCGAGCCGGGTGTTTTAAAAAATATTTTTGAAGCCAATGCCGGCGTTAAACTATCAAAATCAGAAAACTTATGGATCGATGCCGGAATATTTTCTTCGCACATCGGTTTCGAAAGCGCTGTATCGAAAGATTGCTGGATTTTAACGCGTAACATCTCATCAGAAAATACACCTTATTATGAATCTGGAGCAAAATTATCTTACGCAACACAAGACGGGAAATTAACCGCTACCCTACTTTATCTAAATGGCTGGCAAAGAATTACACGCCAAAATGGAAACAACAAACCTGCCGGTGGCTTGCAACTTACGTGGAAACCAAATGCTAAATTTACGTTGAATTACAGTAACTATTTAGGCACTGAAGGTGCCGATTCTGTTCGGGTTAATCGCTTCTATCATAATGTGTATGGCGTTTATCAAGTTACCGATAAATTTGGTTTAACGTTAGGTTTTGATTACGGAACTCAACAAAAACAAAAGGGCAACAGCAGTAAAAATGAAGTGATTTCTCCTGTTGCAATTGCTCAATATAAATTTGCTGATAAATGGGCCGTTGCTGGCAGATTTGAATATTACGAAGACAAAAATGGGATTTTTATTTCTACAGGAACACCAAATGGATTTAAAACCAAGGGCTATTCCTTAAATGTAGATTATGTTCCAATTGCAAATGCGGTAATCCGTTTGGAAGGAAAGACTTATGATAGTAAAGATAAAATTTTTAATCGTGAAGGAAATTTCGTTAATGCCAATACAACTTTAACGGCAAGTATAGCGGTAGCTTTTTAAACGCATGGATTACGAAAGATGGAACATGGATGAGGTAGGAGATTCCATCATCCATATTACATCTTCCATTTTACTAATTACGCATCATTACCTTTTACATCAATGATATGAAAGACGATTCGGTAAAACACTTCCTTGATTTGGTTCAAAAATCGAGACGAGGTAAGCTCAAAATTTATATTGGGATGAGTGCCGGTGTGGGCAAAACGTATCGCATGTTGCAAGAATCGCATGCATTGTTGCGCAATGGAATTGATGTTTGCATTGGCTATGTAGAAACCCATAAAAGAACCGAAACGGAAGCATTGGTTGGTGGATTGCCAATCATACCAAGAAAAAATATTTTCTATCGTGGTAAAGAGATAGAAGAAATGGATTTACAGGGCATTCTTAACCGCCATCCAGAAATTGTTATCGTTGATGAACTGGCCCACACCAATGCAGAAGGAAGCAAAAACGGAAAACGTTGGCAAGATGTTTTCGATATTCTTGAAGCTGGCATCAGTGTTATATCAGCCGTAAACATTCAGCATTTAGAAAGCATAAATGAAGAAATAGAACACATCACAGGCATCAGCGTTACCGAGCGCATTCCTGATAAAATTCTGGAAATTGCCGATGAAATTGTAAACATCGATTTAACGGCCGATGAACTGGTTACCCGATTAAAAGAAGGGAAAATTTATGATCAGTCTAAAATTGCAAGGGCCTTAGAAAACTTTTTCCAATCGGATAAAATATTGCAATTGAGGGAACTTGCCTTAAAAGAAGTGGTTCATCAGGTAGAAAGGAAAATCCAAACGGAAATTCCAAAATCTGTGAAGCTTAGACCCGAAAGATTTCTAGCCTGTATTTCTTCTAACGCTGAAACCGCAGGAGTTGTGATTAGAAAAACTGCTCGCTTGGCATCTTATTATCATTCGCCCTGGATTGTGCTTTATATACAAAGCGACAGCGAAAGTTTAGAACGAATTAAACTGGATAAGCAGCGTCATTTAATTAATCATTTTAAACTGGCCACCGAATTAGGCGCCGAGGTAATTAAAGTAAAAAGCAATCAGATTACCCAAAGCATTATCAATATGGCAACAGAAAAAGAAATTACCACCATCTGCATTGGCAAACCTCATTTAAATATTTTTCAGGTAATTATGCGAACGGCAATTTTTAACCAACTCTTGCGTAATTTAGCCGAAAAGGAAATTGATTTAGTTATACTTTCTTAAACTAACCTAAAAACCTCAACACCTAAGACATCTAAGAACACCTGAGCAAACTTAATTTTAGGTTAACTAAGGCGTCTAAGGTGGTATAAAATATTCATCATGAAAATAAAAACCAAACTCCGCCTCGGATTCGGGTTTCTCTTTATAATCGTTTTATCCTTCGGATTAATTGCCCTATTCTATTTGAACGAGCTTTCTGATAAATCCAAAGTGATTTTAAAAGACAACTACAAATCGCTCAAATACGTTTCATCTATGCGAAACGTACTGGATGAAAACAGATTTCCGCTTTCAGTTCAAAGTAAAAATACTTTCGGTCTAAACCTTAAAAACGAAGGAAATAACCTTACCGAACCTGGCGAGAAAGTAGCCTTTTTAAAATTAAGCGAGCTTTACAAAGCTTTCCTAAGTTCTAAATCCGCACAGGAAAGTGAAAATACGGTAAAGGTGTTAAGAGCCGAGTTACAAAACATCGAAAATCTTAACATGAACGCCATTTATCGTAAAAATGAACTCGCAAACGAAGCATCGGGCAGAGCAAATTTATACATCATGATTGCGGCCACGCTGAGCTTTTTAATCCTTTTCACCTTTATTGTAAACTTTCCGGGTTTTGTTGCCAATCCTTTAGCCGAGTTTAGTGCTGCTATAAGACAGATCAGCCGTAAAAATTATAAACAACGATTGCATTTTGAAAACGATGACGAATTTACTGAACTCGCTGATGCATTTAACGGAATGGTTGTTAAGCTAAACGAGTGGGAGAACAGTAATCTTTCCAAAATTAAATCAGAGAAATCGCGGATTGAGGCCATAATTGCCCAAATGCAGGATGCCATAATCGGTTTAAACGAAAAAGGAGAAGTGTTGTTTTTAAATCATTTGGCAGCAAAGCTGATGAGCTTGGATGAAGATAAAATTATCGGTCAGAATGTTAGTGAGTTGATTAAAAAGAATGAGTTATTAAAACGGATCATCAAACCCGAAACGGAGGATAAAACCCTTAAAATTTACGCTGATGATAAAGAATCTTACTTCCTTTTAGAAAGTAGAGAAATCGTAATTCCTAATTATGAGGAACAAGAAGAAAAGATATTAATCGAATCTTCAAAATCAGCAGGAAGTGTTTACGTATTGAAAAATATTACTCAATTTAAAGAATTAGATGAAGCGAAAACAAACTTTATAGCAACGGTTTCACACGAATTAAAAACACCACTCTCCTCAATAAAAATGAGTTTGAAGCTATTAAACGATGAACGCGTTGGTGCTATGAACGAGGAACAAAGTCAGTTGGTAAACCACATTAAAGAAGATAGCGATCGGCTTTTAAAAATAACCAGCGAACTTTTAGACCTTTCGCAGGCCGAAACGGGAAATTTGAAACTCACGTTTGCCATAACAAAACCATTGGAAATTGTTCATTATGCTTTGGATGCGGTTAAATTTCAGGCTGAGCAGAAATCAATAAACTTAGAACTCAACTGTGATGAAAATTTACCTGATGTAAACGCTGATATTCAAAAAACGGCTTGGGTTATGGTTAATTTCTTATCAAATGCTTTGCGATACAGTTCAGAAAAATCGAAAGTTGTGATTGATGTTTTCCAGAAAGACAAATTCATACAGTTTTCAGTTCAGGATTATGGAAAAGGTATTGATGAAAAGTATCAAAAACGTTTGTTCGATCGGTATTTTCAAGTACCTACTGATGGGCAAAACAAGTCGGGATCTGGTTTAGGACTAGCAATATCAAAAGATTTTATAGAAGCGGAACAGGGGAAAATTTGGGTTGTTAGTGCAATCGGCGAAGGAAGTAAATTTTGCTTTACCCTACCCATTGTAGGTTAGTTCCGAAAGATTCTCGTTGTTCGGTATGTTCCGAAGGGCATGTCGAACTTAGAGATAAAGAAGGTTTTGTAGACCTTCATCTTTAAATTCCTAAACAATATAAGGCTCCATTTCCTTATCAATGCTTTTACGCAGTTCCATTAGCTTAATGGCATATCCATGCATAGCGATTTCCTTTTCTGTTTTAGGCTTGAAGGCAGGAATGGGTTTTGGCTGTCCATCATCATCAACCGCTACAAAAACAATAATACAGTGTGTGTTTTTCACAAAATCGGTCTGTCCAACTGGTTTAGAAAAAGCATCGACAGCAATATGCATACTGGTTTTGCCTGTATAAATAATTCGAGCTTCCATTTTAACCAAATGCCCGATATGTACGGGATGAAAAAATCGGATGCCACCAACATAAACCGTTACACAATAAGACTGGCTCCATTGTAATGCACAAGCAAATGCAGCCTGGTCAATCCATTTCATCATCATTCCACCATGAACCTTACCACCGTAATTAACATCAGATGGTTCGCTTAAAAATTGGAGTTCGATATGGTTTTTAGTTCTGGCCATGATTATTAGTTCCCGCAGATAATTTTGCTGACAGCAATATGCAAAAATTATAGTTTCTGTAGAAGCAGTTCGTACAATTTCTTATCGATAAAAATCATGATCTGCGGGATTTGTGTGATCTGCGGAAGCGCTTTTACTCGGCACAACCCTAAAACAAAAAAGTCGTAGCGAGACGCTACGACTAGAATTATTTGTTAAAATCCTTAGTTTATTTTGCCATTATGCTAATTGCATAACCACCACCAGGTGCGCAATACTGTGTTAACTTACTTTTATTGGTTACTTCAATTTTGCGAATGGTATAAGCTTTTGGATTGGTTTCATAATTGGCATCTTTAGCATCAGCATAAATAGTTGCGGTATATTTTTTTCCAGCATCTAAAAAACTGAAGTCGATTTTCGATGTACGTCCAACTTCATCGTTAGTGCGGCCAACGAACCAGTTATCCTTGCCTTTTGCTTTGCGGGCATAAGTAATGTAATCACCGGGCTCTGCTTCCAAAACCTTTGTATCATCCCAATCAACCGCTACATCTTTAATAAACTGGAAAGCATCCATATATTTATTATAAGTTTCTGGTAAATCGGCAGCCATTTGCAATGGACTATACATGGTAACATACAAAGCCAACTGACGAGCTAATGTTGTGTGTACAAAAGATTTATTATCTGGATTATAAGCACTCACTCTGGTTTCGAAAATACCCGGAGTGTAATCCATTGGTCCACCGATTAAACGCGTAAAAGGTAAAATTGTGGTATGATCTGCATTGCTTCCACCAAATGCTTCGTATTCTGTACCCCTTGCAGCTTCGTTTCCAATTAAATTAGGATAGGTACGAGCCAAACCCGTTGGCCTAACCGCTTCGTGCGCATTAACCATAATCTTATAATCTGCAGCTTTTGTAATGGCATATAAGTAATGATTGATCATATCCTGGCTATAATGGTGTTCGCCACGAGGAATAATGTTACCTACATAACCGCTTTTAACAGCATCGTAACCATTGGCTTTCATAAATTTGTAAGCCGTATCAATGTGTCTTTCATAATTTCGAACCGATGAAGAAGTTTCATGGTGCATAATCATCTTAATGCCTTTACTTGCCGCATAGCGATGTAATTCATTCACATCAAAATCAGGATAAGGCGTTACAAAATCGAAAACATAATCTTTCGTTTTACCGAACCAATCTTCCCAGCCTTCGTTCCAGCCTTCAACTAAAACAGCATCTAAACCGTTTTTAGCTGCAAAATCGATGTATTCTTTTACATGGGCTGTATTTGCCGCATGTTTTCCGTTGGGTTTTGTTTTCGAATAATCGGTTACACCCAATTGAACGCTAGTTAAATCATTATATGCCCAAGTGCTTTTTCCAGTAATCATTTCCCACCAAACACCAACATACTTGGTCGGTTTAATCCAAGAAACATCCTTAAATTTTGTAGGTTCGTTTAAGTTATACGTCAATTTCGAAGTTAAAATGTCACCAGCTTTGTCACTTACAATAATGGTTCTCCATGGAGATAGGCATGGCGCTTGCAAATAACCTTTATCGCCAAGTGCATCTGGTGTTAACCAAGATTCCAAAACCATGTTTTTATCATCCAGATTTAACGACATGCAAGAATAATTAATTAAAGCAGCCTCATGAATGTTGATGTACAAACCATCTTTACTTTTCATCATTAAAGGTGTTTGTAAACCTGTTGGAGAAAAGGTTGTTTGCGATGCGTTTGGTGTTACCGCATCTTTCATCTTCCCTCTAACTTCTGATAAATTTGAAGTTACGGTTTCGTACTCCTGAGTATCATAATCTCCAGGAAGCCAAAAAGCTTTATGATCGCCGGCCAAGGCAAACTGTGTTTTTTCTTCTTTAATTACAAAGTAATCTAAGTTTTTTTGTTCAGGGAATTCATATCTAAAGCCTAAGCCATCATTAAATAACCTTAAACGCACAATAATGAAACGCTTGGTAGCGGTTTGTGTTAATGTTACTGCGAGCTCATTATAATGATTCACAATTTCCTTTACTTCGCCCCAAACTGGCTTCCAGGTTTCGTTAAATGTACTTGTTTTCGAATCTGTAATGGCAAAACCATCCAACAACGACGCCGCATTTTTTAGCTCTAAACCCAATTTACTGGCTTTGATTACATCTTTGCCTTTATACTTTAAGCTATAAGTTGGCACGCCACCTTGAGCCAAAGAAAAATTTGCAATCAGATTTGCATCCGGCGATTTTAATTCCTGTCCGGAAACGTTCCCGAAAAATAGCAAAAGGCAAATAAATGCTATAAATTTTGAGAGATTAAGGGATTTGTTGTTTCGATTTTTATTCACTGTATATAATTTATTTTTATAATTCTATTCTTAATAGTTTTCGTCATGCTGAATTTAGCCACCTTTCCATTAATACCCTGAAATGAATTCAGGGTGACGGTCGTTCATTTTTGGTGTGGATTTAAAGATTAACTGTGTCTATCCGGTTTACCCGAGGTCAATTCTTCTTAATCCAATAACAAAGTTTCGTCTTCATCATCCGTTAAACTGAGTTGAATACTATCGTTTCCGGCAATGCCTTCAATAGATCCTCGAATGTGTGTTGCATTTAACAACACTTTTTCCAATTGCTTTTCTCGGGCTTTCCATAGGCGCTCCATCGCATCGCGTTCTCTTTGGATGGACAATTTCATGCTCATAAATCCTTCCCGAATGGCTTTCCATTGCTCAGAAAATTCCGATCCCGTTAGGTAATCGTATAACATGTGCATTTTATCACCACGGTTTTCTTGCGATTTTACCGCACTTGCCAAACGCAAAATTCCATCACGTAAAACATAGGCCACTGCATTAACTTCTTCGAAAGAACAAATCCAAACGCCATCTCGCTGACCAAAACTATCCATGCCTTTTGGGTAACACTGGCTTACAATTACAGCAACATCAACGCCCATGCTCCGCATATCTTTTTTCAGCTTTTCAATCCAGTCGCCACCAAAATCTTTGGTACGTTTGCTTTCATAGATGATTTTGCCACATTCTTGCCCAAACTGATTTCTAACCACTTGCACACAATCTGCCCCACGAACGCCCTTGCCAACTTCCTCAATTAAATCGAAGGGGAAATTGCTTCTCAACAATTCTTCTAAAATCAATTCCTGAACCTCACCTTGCAATTGCATACTTCCCTGCTCTGCCTTGCGCTTCATTTCTTCGGCAAGCTTTTTTTGGTCGTCGAGTTGTTTTTCAAGCTCCTTTAAACGCAATTGATGCTCAGTATCTTTTATGCTGTTTTTTTCTGCTTCCTGTTTGCGAATTTGCTCTACCAGCTCGTTGCGTTGCTCTTGCATTTTACGCTGAAAAGCCAATTCCATTTCTTCTTCCTTAACTTTCAGGCTTTCCTCCCGACGCAAAAACTCTAATTCCTTTTCGCGGGCCAATCTTAGCTTTTCGGCATTGTCTTTTGCATTACCTTCCAGCATTTGCAATTTGGTTTCATAATCAGAGGCGATACTCTTGCGCAGATTTTCTTCCAAATCCCCTTTCAGTTTAGCTCTTTCTTCTACGAGTTTGGCATCAAATGTTTTCTGTTGAAGTTGTTTTTCACTTTCTAATGCGACGAGCTTGCGCTGAAATTCTTCGTCCTTTTGCTTTGTAAAAGAAACCATTTTCTCACGCAACTCTTTCTTATAATCTTCGGCCATAGCTTCTTCCATCGGAAAAACATGGGCACAACTTGGACATTTTATTTCGGTAGGCATAAATAATTTTTCACTTCAGAAAAAACCGAAGCCTTACAAAGATATTAAAGCTTTTTATGAATGTGTAAACGAGTTTTGCACCATTTAAATTTAAAGCACTTTCGACCGAATCTCATGGCCGACGGTTAAAATTTTACTCACGGGGCATTTAGTGGCAATTTGCTCTAATCTAACTTTTTGCTCCTCGGTTAAACTTCCGGTACAGGTAATTTCTTCCAAAAATATGGTTTCGCCATTTTCAATATCCATGTTTACCTCCACCTCAATTTTATCAACAGCCCATTCCTTTCTATCAATATACATCCTCAATGTTATGGCCACACAAGATGCAAGCGAGGCCATCAACAAACCTTTTGGTGCAAAACCCTTGTGCGTACCACCATAATCAAACGGCTCATCAGCAACTATTTCATGCGAACCATTTGTTACCGAACATGCGTAATGCTCTTTATTTATTGTTGCTTTTACCATATCGTTTCTAAAATAATAAACTTACCAAATATTCCATTCAAACCTTCATGATTAACAATATAATTCGGGAATGGGCTATCGCTTTTATTTGAGTTTTGGGGCCAACCTGTTCCTAGAAATTTGTATATGTACTTGCTCTTGGTTAATGATCCACCAAACATTGAGAAGGTGTACCTTCAGATACTTTTGTCAGTGTTTCCAATAAAAAAAATCAAACATTATTAAATAGCAATTGTTCCTTTTTAAAAGCTCATTACTATGAAATACAGAAAGTTAATCGGAAAATATTTGGCTAAGGAATCACATAGTGATGCTAAAATAGCCATCGCGTTGGTTGCAGGTTTGGCTGCTGGAGCCATAATAAGTGTTTTATTTGCACCAGATAGTGGAGCAGGAACCCGAGGTAAAATTGCTGATGGAGCAAAAAATCTTCGTTATGGCTTTCAGGATAAATACAATATCTTGAAAGAAAAGGTTTTTGGTGTAGAGGCTATCGAAGAAGATATTGTTGAGCATGAGGTGCCACATTTTAAGCACACAGTTACCAAAAAACGTAAATCTGACGTTAAAGATATCTTAGAGGAAGCCCATCAAAATGCTCAGGTACAAGAAGGCCAAGGATAATCTTGGCTTTTAGGTTAATTGTTATATTTTTGGTATCGATACAATAATTATCGAGATACAAATTTATACGTTAACCTTAATCCATGTTTTTCATCCTTTCCAAGGTTTTACTCTTTATAATAAAGCCATTATTTTGGATTACAATACTTTTAGTCGTTACACTTTTTACTAAAAAGCAAGCCCGAAAACGGAGATTGATCATTGCAACAATAATTGTATTTCTGTTTTTTTCAAATGCTTTTATTGTGGGCAAAATCGCCAACTGGTATGAAGCTGATTATCCTATTAAGCAGAAATACGATGTGGGAATTGTTTTGGGTGGATTTTCTGGATTTAACGAGCGAAACCATCAAATAGCATTTAACTGGGCTAGCGATAGACTGTTCCAAACATTAGCACTCTATAAAAAAGGTAAAATCAATAAAATTTTATTAAGTGGCGGAAATGCGAATTTGGTGGACAATAAGATTAAAGAAGCCGATTTAGTTGTTGATTATCTTAAACTGATCGGGATTCCTGATTCTGCGATTTTGTTCGAAAATCAGAGCAGAAATACACTTGAAAATGCCAAAAATAGCCTAGCCCTCATTAAAAAATATAAACCAGACGCCAAAATTTTAGTTATTACGAGTGCATGGCACATCCCCAGAGCCAAAACAATTTTTGAAAAGCAAACCACCAACAAGATTGATTATTACCCAACCAATTTTATCGGAAAAACATCTTTTAATTTTGAAGATTTAATAATTCCTGATCTTGGTTCTTTCGGAACATGGGAACTTCTTTTTAAAGAATGGATTGGTTTGGCAGTGGATCGGATTAGATTATAAATTGATTAATTGTTTTAAAGTGGTTAACTGCTTAGAGTGGTTAACAGTTTGGTTGCAAACTAAAATTAACCAATTAAACAGTTGAGCAGTTAAACTTATAACTACCCCTCAATCGCTTTCCAAAGCATATCTTTTAGCTCTACCAGACCTTTCTCTGCCACAGATGAAATAAATATTGAAGGAATTTGTGGCAGGTCTTGCTTCATTTCATCCATTAATTCTTCATCCAGCATATCAGATTTTGTAATGGCCAAAACATGTGGCTTTTGCATTAACTCTGGATTATATGTTTCCAATTCTCTTTTAAGAATTTCATATTCTTCTCTAATCGTTCTACTTGTATCGGCCGGAACCATAAATAGAAGCACAGAGTTACGCTCTATGTGACGTAAGAAACGATAGCCCAAACCTTTTCCTTTTGATGCACCTTCTATAATCCCAGGAATATCGGCCATTACGAAAGATTTATTATTTCGATAGCTTACAATACCTAAATTAGGAACGATGGTTGTAAAAGGATAATCGGCAATTTCTGGCTTAGCGGCAGAAACTACAGATAGTAAAGTAGATTTCCCTGCATTTGGAAAACCAACCAAACCAACATCAGCCAGAACTTTTAACTCGAGAATGTTCCATACTTCCTGGCCTTGTTCTCCCGGCTGTGCAAAACGTGGCGTTTGTTGAACGGAGTTTTTGAAATGTGCATTACCCAATCCACCGCGGCCGCCTGGAGTTAAAATTTTGGTTTCGCCATCTTTGGTAATTTCGAAAAGAATCTCTCCGGTTTCAGCATCCTTCGCAATGGTGCCCAACGGAACTTCAAGTATTTCATCTTTGCCCTGCTTACCAAATTTATGAGAACTGCCACCTACTAAACCGTCTTCGGCAATAATATGCTTACGATATTTTAAATGCAATAATGTCCAGATCTGAGTATTTCCCTTAACGATAATATGGCCTCCACGACCACCATCACCACCATCAGGGCCACCCATTGATGTTAAAATATCGCGGTGTAAATGCGCTGAACCTGCTCCGCCCTTACCAGAACGGCAACAAATTTTTACATAATCTACGAAATTCGAACCCTGTGACATATTAATTTATGATTTTAGATTTACGATTTTAGATTTCTAAAATCGCTAAAAACTAAACATCCGCAAAAAACAAGCATTGCTTTTTTGCGGATGTTCTAATTTTAAAAATTATATTATTTAGTACTGATCAATAACAGCGCAAAGATCGTTATATACTGTACTTATTTCACCAATTCCGTTTACTTTGTTCAACTTGCCCTGTGCCTCATAATAAGGCAGCACGTGGATGGTTTTATCAAAATATTCCGAAATGCGTTTTTTTAATTTTTCAGCGTCATCATCTGGTCTACCACTAATTTTATGGCGCTCAGCAATGCGTTTTGTCAATTCTTCCTGATCCACATCCAAAGCGATAACACCAGCAATTTTGCTGCCTTTGCGCTCTAAAAATAAATCAAGCTCTTCTGCTTGAGGAACCGTACGTGGAAAACCATCAAACACAAATCCTTTTGCATCCGGATTTTTATCTACCTCTTCTTCAAGCATGGCAATTGTAATCGCATCAGGCACCAACTCGCCTTCGGCCAACAATTGACTAACTTTTTTTCCTAATTCGGTTTCGCCCTTTACGTGTGCTCTAAAAAGATCGCCTGTTGAAACGTGTACCAACTGATATTTTGCAATCAGCTTTTCAGATTGGGTGCCTTTACCCGCCCCTGGAGGGCCAAAGAGAACTAAATTAAGCATTAACGTGGTTTAGGTTATCTTTAACAAAAAAAGCCTTGTCGCCATGGGGCGACAAGGCTTCATCCAAATAGTGCACTTGTAGGGATTCGAACCCCAAACCTTCTCATCCGTAGTGAGATGCTCTATCCAATTGAGCTACAAATGCGTTTCCGTTTGTTAACGGACTGCAAAAGTAAGATTTGAGATTTAAATTAGCAATTATATTTGAAAAAAAATCTTACTCTTACTTCTGTAGTGTATGCATTAAGATTTTAATGCTTCATTAATTGCTTTAAAATCAGGCAACTCACGGGCATCTTCTAAAACTTCGGCATAAATAATTTTACCTTCTTCATCAATTACAAAGGCTCCTCTTTTAGAAACTCCTTTTAAACCGAACAAAAATTCATCATAATATGCTCCAAAAGCTTTAGAAACTTCTTTGTTAAAATCAGACAACAAAGGAAACTGATATTTCTGCTCCTCTTTAAATTTGGCTAAAGAAAACGGAGAATCTACAGAAACACCTAAAACCTGCGCATCGATCCCTTCATAGTAGCTAAAATTATCTCTCATGGTACACAGTTGCTCAGTACAAACACCAGTAAATGCCATTGGGAAAAAATGGATAATTACTTTTTTACCTTTAAAGGCAGCTAAGGAAATTTCTGTTAAATCAGAACTGTATAATTTAAAATCTGGGGCTTGATCGCCAACTTGTAATGACATATTTTATGGTTAAATGTTTAATTGTATTAATTGGTTAATTGACCGAGCAAAGCTTCAAACATAATAAAACTACCTTGTCTGCAACTTTCACTTTCTACTTTTTACTTTGTACTTTTCACTTTTTACTTTTTACTTTGTACTTTCTTCATCTGCGCATCAACAATCTTTAATCCTTCTTCAAAACTATGCGGGGCATACCCTAAATCATTTATAGTTTTATCTAGCACGAAGCCCGTTCTTACTGGTCGCTTTGCGGTTTGATTCAAACTCTCCGAACTGATTTCAGTAATAATAGATTGATCAAGCCCCCAATAATCGGCAACTTTTCGCACTAAATCTGCAATACTCATGTAATCTTTGCCCGAAACATTATAAATTCCTTTAGCATTTTTCTCTACAGCTAAAATACAGGCTTCCGCCAGGTCTTCGGCCAAAGTAGGCATCCGCCATTGGTCGTTTACAACATTAATGGGAGATTCTTTTTCTAGCGCACCTTTAGCCCAAAGCACAATATTACTTCTGCTCATATCATTGGTGATACCATAAACCAATATTGTTCTTAAAATTGCCCAGTTTGCTTTTGAGTTTTTCAACAGCTCTTCTGCAAGCACTTTCGATTCTCCATAATAACTTAATGGATTAACCGCATCTTCCTCTTTGTAAGGTCCATCTGCGCCATCAAAAACGAAATCAGTACTCAAATGAATCAACTGGGTATTTTTTTCTTCACACAACGAAATCAATTTTTGAACAGCATCTACATTAAGCTGATGACAGAGTTCCTTGTCTGCTTCGGCAGTATCTACATTCGTCATTGCTGCCGTATGAATAATTGAATCAGGCTTGTACTTTTCAATAACTTCTTTCACCTGGCTTGCATTAAGAATATCCATTTCTGCATATTCATAGCCACTTTTTATGGGATATCTATTCTTTCCTTTAGAAGTAGCAATAAGCTTTACTCTTCCTTCAGCTAAAATTTTTTCAGTTATTTTCTGACCTAAAAGGCCATTGCTACCTGTAGTTAAAATAGTTTTCATCAGATGATTTTGTGCCTCTAAATTATCTATAAAAACCTTGTTGAAAAAATTTATAATATATATTTAAAATTAACCAAGAATAACTTAACTTTGCCAACCGAATTGGAGCCCCTATAAACAGCTTTAATTCATTGATTGTAATAAATTTACTCACAACAGATATGCCTAACTTAGGAAAAATAGCACAAATTATCGGCCCAGTGGTTGACGTTAGCTTTGCTGATGATGCCCATCTACCTAAAATTTTTGATGCGTTAGAAATAACGAAAGAAAACGGACAAAAAATTGTTTTAGAAGTTCAACAACACTTGGGTGAAGATCGCGTTCGTGCAATCTCGATGGACTCTACAGATGGTTTAGTTCGCGGAATGCAGGTTCTTGATACTGGTTCAGCAATTAAAATGCCGGTAGGCGATCAAATTAAAGGTCGTTTATTTAATGTGGTTGGTGAAGCGATTGACGGTATTACTGCTGTTGACAAAACAGACGGTCGCCCTATCCATGCTACGCCTCCTAAGTTCGAAGATTTATCTACTGAAACTGAAGTACTTTTTACAGGTATTAAAGTTATCGATTTATTAGAGCCTTATGCAAAAGGTGGTAAAATCGGTTTGTTCGGTGGTGCTGGTGTAGGTAAAACAGTATTAATCATGGAGTTGGTTAACAACATCGCAAAAGCTTATGCTGGTTTATCAGTGTTCGCAGGTGTTGGTGAGCGTACTCGTGAGGGTAACGATTTACTTCGTGAGTTTATCGAATCAGG